>Ga0310691_10000205_pt1 | contig 121575 bp, 92 predicted proteins | sample 176DNAGHGlowgp2_FD_203887 | JGI IMG/M metagenome (GOLD analysis project Ga0310691, IMG submission 203887) | Sheep rumen microbial communities from Palmerston North, Manawatu-Wanganui, New Zealand - 1766 DNA GHGlow gp2 (v2) (version 2) | ecosystem: Host-associated > Mammals > Digestive system >... | reverse complement strand
ACGCGCCTTCTTCCATAAACGATAACAAATTCCGAACGGTCTGACTCCATGCAGTCCCGTAGCATAGAGCACTCTCGGTCTCTCGCAATAAGCTTCTGTTCCATATTGATGATCTTTTATTTGCTGGTAAAGGTACAAACAATTATTGAGAATACTCCAATGTTCGACATATTTTTGCCCCAAAACATAAAAATTTATTCATTGTTGGGGCAAAATGGAGTTAAAAAAATGAAGTCTGGGAGTGACGAGACAACGCGCCAATTGCTGGTAAAGTAAGAATACAATATATATAGGATAGAGGCTATGTCAATATGAACGACATAGCCTCTTTCTGTTATACGCCGTTAGCGAACGGACTTCGACGAATGGGACAAAGGCTTGTGGTGACCGGTAGATGTCCGACTGCCTCACTCCAGCCCACCTCCGAGGACAGGGAGGGCGGAGCACATTTTTCATCGCCCTGCAATATGCTTCTGCTTCAAGCAGCTGAATATTGCAGGGCGTTCCTTTTTTGCTCTTCCTTTCGTCCAACCTTTGCCAGACGTCAGTGTGCGCCTGTCTGTCTGTCGTGCGAAATACGCTCATTATGTCGGAAAAACAGATGCTACCTGTCGTCGTGCAGCCCATGCCGTGTCACCAGTTTTTCACAAACTGGCAAAAAGTGTGCAAAAAATATAATTCTGAATATCAGTTGTTTAATAAACTTTTCGGAAAAAGAGTGCAGTTTTTGTTGCGTGGTTCGTTTTTTTCTCTTAACTTTGCACTCGGAACCACAAAACATCAATCTATGGCAATCTCAAAGACAAGAAATATGCTGGTGGACGTAGCGCGTCAGCTCTTCGCCAAACATGGATTTGAGAACACGACGATGAACGACATCGCGCTGGCTTCCAATCGCGGGCGTCGCACGCTCTACACCTATTTCAAAAGTAAGGAAGAGGTCTATTATGCCGTCATCCAAATCGAACTGGAGCGCCTGTTCCAGCGAATGGAAGAGGTGGCTCACAAGGATCTCACGCCCGAAGAAAAGATTGTGCAGCTCATCATCGCTCACCTGAGTGTGGTGAAGGAGGCCGTGTTCCGCAACGGCAACCTGCGCGCCGAGTTCTTCCGCGAAATCTGGAAGGTGGAGAGCGTTCGCCGCGACTTCGACCGCATGGAGATTTCTCTCTTCCGTCGCGTGCTGAACGAAGGAGTGGATAAGGGCGACTTCGAGGTGAGCAACGTCCGTCTGACCGCGGAAATCATGCACTACTGCCTCAAAGGCTGTGAGGTGCCATACATCTTCGGACGATACACCGCGCGGGGACTCGACGAGCTCCTGCCCTACATCCGCAACATGGTACACCGCCACTTCAAGCCGGAAAGATGAAAGACTTCCCCCTGCCCCTCATTGGGAGAGGGGGAGTCGCTGTCCGACAGGCTTTTCATTTGTAACTTTTAATTATTCATTTATAATATGGCATTATTAACAGGAAAGACAGCACTCATCACTGGTGCTGCACGCGGTATCGGTAAGGCTATCGCGCTCAAGTTCGCCTCCGAAGGCGCAAACATCGCATTCACGGACCTCGTCATCGACGAAAACGGTCAGCAGACCGAAAAGGAAATCGCTGCTCTCGGCGTCAAGGTGAAAGGCTATGCCTCGAACGCAGCCGACTTCGCGCAGACCGAGGAAGTGGTCAACCAGATCAAGGCTGACTTCGGCTCGATCGACATCCTTGTCAACAACGCCGGCATCACAAAGGACGGACTCATGCTCCGCATGACCGAACAGCAGTGGGATGCAGTCATCGCCGTCAACCTCAAATCGGCGTTCAATTTCATCCATGCATGCACGCCCATCATGATGCGCCAGCGTGGCGGCTCGATCATCAATATGTCGTCCGTAGTCGGTGTTCACGGCAACGCCGGACAGTGCAACTACAGCGCATCGAAGGCCGGACTCATCGCCTTGGCTAAGTCGATCGCACAGGAAATGGGTGCCAAGGGCATCCGCGCCAACGCCATCGCTCCGGGCTTCATCGAGACAGCCATGACGGCTGCCCTGCCCGACGAAGTGCGCAAGGAATGGGTGCAGAAGATTCCCCTCCGTCGCGGCGGACAGGTGGAGGACATTGCCAACACAGCACTCTACCTCGCTTCCGACCTCAGCTCGTACGTCAGCGGCCAGGTGATCCAGGTTGACGGCGGCATGAACATGTAATGAACGTCCTCTACGAAGACAACCACCTCATCGTCGTCAACAAACGGGCAGGGGAAATCGTCCAGGGAGATAAGACTGGCGACGAACCGCTCTGCGAGACGGTGAAACGATACATCAAGGATGCGTATGCCAAACCTGGCAACGTATTCCTTGGTGTGGTGCATAGGCTCGACCGCCCGGTCAGCGGCTGCGTTGTCTTTGCCCGCACGAGCAAGGCGCTCAGCCGGCTGAACGACATGTTCCGGCGCGGCGATGTGCACAAGACCTACTGGGCCATCGTCGAGCGCAGACCCTCCTCACAGACACCCCAAGCGGGGAGTGCGTACACCACGCTCACCAACTGGCTGGTTCGCAACGAGCAGCAAAACAAATCCTATGCCTACGACCACGAAGTGCCAGGCTCGAAACGGGCTGAACTGCGCTACCGTGTGCTCACCGTAGGCGAACGCTACCTGCTCGTCGAGGTCCAGCTTCTGACTGGTCGCCACCACCAAATCCGCTGCCAGCTCGCAGCCGTCGGCCTGCCTATCCGAGGCGACCTCAAGTACGGTGCACGCCGCTCAAACCCCGACGGGAGCATCTCGCTCATGGCACGCAGTGTTGATTTTGAACATCCGGTCAGCCACGAGCACATCCACGTCGAGGCCCCATTGCCCGACGATACACTGTGGGCAAAACTAAGTACCCCCTCAGATCCCTCACCGATCCTCCCCAAGGGGAGGGGTTTTTAATCTTAACTTTTAACCTTGTTATATTATGGAACAGCAAAAAGTTGACATGTTCATCGCCACCAACGGTAAGAACTATCCGGAAGAGAAGCTTGGATTCATCCGCGACCAACTGCTCGCTACCGACGACTCGAAATGGGCAATGATTCAGGCGCTCAACACACAGGACCTGACGGTGATGTATATCGTCTCGATCTTCGTGGGTGAGCTTGGCGTTGACCGTTTCATGCTTGAAGACGTCAAGAACGGTGTGTTCAAACTTCTCCTTACGCTGTGCTGCGGCATCGGACTCGTATGGTGGGTGATCGACCTCATCAATCTGCCGAAGATGGTAAAGGAGTTTAACTTCAAGAAACTGCAGGCCTATCTCGGATAAACGGTTCTACACCATGATGGCTGTGCTCTTCGCCGTCGGCGTGAGCTGGCTGACATGGAGCTATATGACCGAAGGGCAGCCGACCTTGGTCCGCTGCCCTTCGAAGTTGATTTTCCACTGGCCGTGCCCCACCTGTGGCACGACCCGTGCTTTCCTACACTTGCTCCGAGGCGAAATCCTTACGGCGCTGTGGCAGAACGCCAACGTGCTGCCTGCCGCTGCGTTCCTTTTCGGATTTCCCGTGCTGGGGCTCTATGATTTATTCTCGGGCCGCCGCTCCCTGCGTCGCGCCTTCGACTGGCTGGGCGACCTGTTCGACCGCCGCTGGATCGTGGCGATGGCACTCATAGCCGAAGCTGCGATTTGGGTTCACAATATATATATAGGTAATTAGTCTGCTGTCAACCGAACAGTTCGCGCAGGGCCTCCTCCACTTTGCGCACGGGTCGCACGTCGATACTGAACTGACGGGTGTCGAGGCCTTGCAGGTTGGCATTCGGGATGATGATACGCTGAAAACCGAGACGCTCCGCCTCGCTGATGCGCTGAAGGATGCGCGAGACAGGACGGATTTCGCCGCTCAGCCCGACTTCGCCGCACAGGCAGGTCGTGCGATCGACCGGTGTGTCAACATTGCTCGAAAGGACAGCGGCAATGATGCTGAGGTCGATGGCAGGGTCGGTGACCCGCAGGCCGCCGGCGATGTTCAGATAGACATCCTTCTGGGCGAGTTTGAAGCCGACACGCTTCTCAAGCACAGCGAGCAGCATGTTCAGACGACGCATATCGAAACCCGTGGCAGAGCGTTGAGGCGTGCCGTAGGCAGCTGTGGAGACGAGCGACTGCGTCTCGATGAGCAACGGGCGGACGCCCTCGATGGCGCAGGCGATGGCTACGCCGCTCAGGCCCTCGCTCTGGTCGATGTCGGAAAGCAGGAGCTCGGAAGGATTGGCTACCGGACGCAAGCCCGTGGACTGCATCTCGTAGATGGCGAGTTCGGCGGTGGATCCGAAGCGGTTTTTGATGGCGCGGACGATGCGGTACATGTAGTGCTGGTCGCCTTCGAACTGCAGCACGGTATCGACCATGTGCTCCAGAATCTTAGGCCCGGCGATGGCACCGTCCTTCGTGATGTGCCCGATGACGATGACGGGGGTACCGCTTTCTTTCGCGAACTTGAGCAGCATGGCGGCGCATTCGCGGATTTGACTGACGGAACCAGGTGACGATTCGACGTTCTCTGTCGCCATCGTCTGTATGGAGTCGATGACGACGAGGTCCGGACCGACGCTTTCGATGTGCTTCATCACAGCCTCAATCATCGACTCACAAGCCACCTGCACCTGCGACTGACTCGTCTCTGCGATGCGGTCGGCTCGCAGTTTCAGTTGGCGTGCACTTTCCTCACCACTCACATACAGCACCCGCAGTTCGGGCAGTCGGAGCACGGTTTGCAGTATCAATGTCGATTTTCCGATGCCGGGTTCGCCACCGAGCAGTGTGAGCGAACCAGGCACAAGTCCGCCGCCCAGCACGCGGTTCAGTTCGTCGTCGTGCAGGTTGATGCGAGGTTCGTCACCCGTCTGGATTTGGGACATCGTGATGAGTTCTCCGGCAGTTCCACCAGAAAAGGGCACTTCCCTTGCGGCAGGTCCAGCCTTCGTTCCCAGTTTCACTTCCTTGAAAGTGTTCCATTCGCCACATGCAGGACATTTTCCTATCCATTTCGGTGAGTCGTAGCCGCACGAGCCACACACGTATGCTGTCTTTTGCTTGGCCATAAGATGTAAATTCATATTATTTGATTGCGCAGAGCGCACCCCATCAACGTAGAAAGATTATTTGCCGCAGGCAAGTTAGAACGGATAGCCGACGGCGAAGTGCAGGCCGAGGCTATCCCAGAATTTGGGCATGTTGTAGTAACCGCTGCGGCCGGTGTCGTAGGGCGCATGGATACCGATACCGAGGTCGAGGCGCAGGACGAGGAACTCAAGGTCGTAGCGAAGGCCGAAACCGGTGCCGAGGGCGATGTTGTTGAAGAAACCGCCGTCGCCCAGCTTGCCGCCAGGATGTGAGTCGTCTGCCTTGAGGTTCCACACGTTACCGGCGTCGATAAAGAGGGCTCCGTTGAGATTGCTGACCATGTTGAAACGATATTCCACATTGGCTTCGAGTTTGAAGTCGCCAGCCTGGTCGAGGTAGGTGCCGCGACCCGTCGTGTCGTAGTAGCGGCCTGGACCCAGGGTACGCACGCCAAAGGCACGGATAGAGTTAGCTCCACCGACGTAGAACAGCTCACTGTAGGGCGCATAGCGGGTGTTGCCGTAGGTGAAGATGGCACCGGCGAGCAGGTGGGTCACCAACTGCGACTTGTCGGTGAGCCGGAACGTGTTGGTCAGTTCGCCGCTCACCTTGATGAACTGTGAGTAGGGGGTGCCGAGCAACTGCTTTTCCTCCTGACTGAAAGGTTTGCCGAAGGCGGAATGGATGGCGCTGACGATGTTGCCAGCCTCCTTGATCGTGCCGACGAAACGGGTTGTGAAGCGTGGGCGTTGCAGTACGTTGTCGTCGAAGGTATAGACATACTGCATGGCGGGGATGAACTGGTCGCGCAGCGAGGCATAGAGGGCTGTGTTTCGTGCCGTGATGGAGTCGAAACGGGCTGTGGTCGAAAGGAGCTGGTTGTAGGCCAGCGAGAGCGGTGTGAACTGGTGTGAGATGAGTCGTGAGCTGCGCCAGTTGTAGGTAGCGTCGAGTCCGAAGGACACCAGACGGTAGTAGCCGGCTCGCTTGAGGTTGTCTGCACTGATTTTGAAGGTGGTCGAACTGGGGTACTTCGTGTTCATGTTCGACAGCCAGGGGAAGGCAATCCACGGATAGGTGAGCGAGGCGTCGAGGCCAGCCTCCCACGAGTCGGGGCGTGTGCCGTCGGTCACCAGCCGTCGATTGCCCGTCTGCCATTCGTACGAGCCTTTCAGACCGATGCTGAAGGTCTCGCCGTGGCCGAAGGCGTTGCGTTTGCTCAGCCGCAGTCCGGCTTTTGGACCTACCTGAGCGTTGCTCTTCTGGGTGATACTGAAGTCGAATTCCAGGTCGATAAGCTTGTCCATCACAGCGTTGAGCGTGACGTCGATGGTGTCGCACGTCGCCGTGGTGTCGCGTGGGGTGAAGACGAACTGCATCTGCGAGAAGGTCTGCATGCCCGAAAGTCCGGTGATGGTCTGGTCAATCTTGCTTTGGTCGAAAAGTTCGTTGCGCTTGAAACGGAAGTTACGGAACAGTACATTCGGACGGATGGGAATCTTGTTGCCCTGCCAGGCGTAGCGCAGGGGTCCGCGGTCGATGCTGTCGTCGTACTGGATGGCGTAGCGTCGTGTGGACTGTGTGGAGTCGCGCCGCGTGGACTGTGTGGAGTCGCGCTGCGTCATGGTGTTGCGCTGTGTGCTGCGTGTGGCTTGCTGGCTCTTTCGAACGTAGGTGTGAATGTTGCCGATGTAGTATTGGCGGTTGGCGCGTTCGGGCATGTCGGGGTCGGGCACGACGCGCAGCTGCACGCGTTGCGGCACTTGCAGCGAGTCGGCGAAGTAGCGGATGTAGTCGGGGCGGTAGTAATAGTAGCCGTTGTTGCGGAAATCGCTGGTCAGTCGTGTCTTCTCGGCTTGCAGGTCGGGCACGCTGAACTGTCCGCCCGTCTTGAGCAGACGGTTGCCGAAGTTGGCACGCACGATGCTGTCTTGGGTACCTTCGAAGATGTAGCTGATGCTGTCGTAACTGTAGGGTTGGCCGAGGTGGATGTCGTAGCGGATTTTCTGCTTGCGCGGATTGCGCTGCGGCAGGATTTCGTAATCGACATAGCCTCGGAAGTAGCCGTAGTTCTGCAGCAGGTTGCTGGCAACCTTGGTGCGCACTGTCGGGTTGACCATCGACATGGTGACGGGTGGCGTGGCGAAGGTGTCCATCAACCATCGCCCTACGGCGGTGTGTTCCTTATCGACCATGCTGTTCCAGAGCCACAGTCCGATGGGGAAGGGGGTTCGCAGCGACGAACTGCCCATGAAGGCACCGTTCGGCGCGTAGGCCAGTGCAGCTTCCACTTCGGTCAGTGCCACGCTTTCTTCGTACGTGCCCTGTGCGTCGTGCACCTTGGTCGTCTTGATACCGGTGTAGAGGTATTCGCCCTCGTTGAGCTTTGAGGTGGTGGAGCAGGCGGCAGCCATGAGGGCTGCACAGATCCACACTGCGAGGTCGCGGCACAGCTGGCGGGTGTTTCTTTGTCCTGTATGTTGCTGTTGTTTCATTTTTTCTTCTTCCAAATCATGAGGTCGCTCAGCTTGTCTAATTTTTTTCGAAGCACGATGCTGGCGCCGTTTTCGGTGAGTTCTCCCTCGATGAGGTTGTCGTAGTTCTTTTCGTGGTAGAGCCGCACGTAGCGTGTGCCTCCGTTGTCGAGTCGGTACTCGAGCGAGACATTGTCGATATAGGCGCCCGACTCGTTCGACTGGGTAGAGCCGTCGGCATTGACGCGTCCCCCGACGATGACGTTGAGGCGGTTCGAGAAGAATCGTTTGGAGAACTTGAACGAATAGTCGGTGCGGGTGGTGCCGTCGTCGCGTGTCGATTGTTCCATGCCCACGTTGACATCGACTGTCGAGGCCAGTGCCTGACCTGCGATGTTGTTGATTTCGTTCTGCAGGAAGTTGTTGAGCGCGTTGTTAGCGTTGATGCTCGACGAGTTGCTGGGAGCCATATACATACCGGTGCAGAGCAGTCCGACGGCCAACTTGTTCTTGTCCTCGGCCGACATGGCTGCCAGTTCGTTCTGCACGGAGAGGTCGTCGGGAGCTTCGATGGTGAAGACGAGCGACATCTGCTCCAGCGTGCCGGTCACTTTCAGTCCGGTGTTGAAGGTGACGCTGCGGCTGCCTCCGCTGGCGTCGCTCACGGTGGCCTTCGTCTGTTCGGTGGCTGCGAAGTTGAGCGTCGGGTTCATCGGTTCGCCAGTAAATTCGATGTAGCTTCCGTTGTGGATGTTAAAGGTCTTGAGCGGAATGACGGGCAGCGTGTATTTCATCTCACCCTCGTTCACCGTGTAGCGGCCGATGAGTGTGAGCACACCCTCGGGCGTGAAGTTCATGACCAGCGTGCCGCCGCCCTGTACGTTGACATAGCTCTGGCGGTCGGCCGAGAACTCACAGTGGAAGCGTGCGCCGTCCTCGATGGTCAGGTTCACCTGGGCGTCGATGCCCATGTAGGTGCGTTTCTCCCGTTCGGCTTCGGGGTCGGGCGGCTGGTTGAAATCGACGAAGGTCACGATGTCCTCCAGTCGGTAATCGACCGAGAGCGGTGTGTCGGCCATGATGTAGGTGAGGTCGGTCGATGAGAGCACGCGTATCAGTCCGCGCACTTTGAGGTCGTCGAGCGTACCGTTCATACGTAGGAAGAAGTTGCCCATGGCCTTGCCGAAGAGCACAGCCTTGCGCGTTCGCGGAGCGTTCATCAGTTCGAAGTCGCGTCCGTAGAGCGAGAGGTTGAGCTGTATGTTTTCGGTGTCGGCAAAGTCCACCCATCCGTTCAGTGTGAGCGGTTCGTCGCCCGTTCCGTACATCTTGTAGCGGTCGAAGTTGATGCGGCTGTTGTGGATGGTGAACGGATCGTCGGCAAATCGCATCTTGACGGAGTACAGCTCCGAGGCCAGTGCCATGTCGTTGGGCTGCAGCAGGCCGTTGATGTCGAGGCGGTCGAGGGGTCCGCGGGCTGTGACTTCGCCGTCGATGGTGCCGTCGAGCGTGATGATCTGGTCGGGGATGAAGGGTGCCGTCATCGAGAGCGGCAGGTTGGTCAGGCTCACCTTGGCGTCGAGCGAACCGTCGCCTTCGCCCAGGTAAGTGCCATCGACGATGGCGACTTTCCGCTGATTGTGCGACAGCGTTGCCATCACGGCGTGCAGGTTTTCGCCCACAGGGGCATAGTCGAACACAGCCCCGACGTCGCCGATTTGTGTACCGTCGAAGGCGAAGCGGTCAACCCCCGTCGAGCCCTTCACCCAGAAGTGGTCGCTGTTCTGCTCGAAGTTGGCATCCAGATTGAGCAGGCCCGTCATCTTCGGTGCACCAGGAATGACGGCCAGCAGTTGTTCGAGGTCCAGTTTGGTGACCACGGCGCGGATGTCCTGCAGGAGCGAATCGGCGGGATTTGCCGTCACGCTGATGCGGCAGCTGTCGTCGAGCGAGGTCAGGTGCACGTCGGCCCACATACGGTTCTTCTTTCCGAGGCGGATGAAGTTGTCGTCGTTGAGGGCGAAACGGCGGAATCCGAGGATGGGATGTTCGGGGTAGAGGCGTGCGTTGAGCGTCGAGTCGCCCACGTCGGCATGCAGTCCGAGGTCGATGCCTTGCTCGCGCTGTTTGTTGAAGAAGGTGAGTCGGGCGTCGGCATCGTTCGTCGAAATGTAGCCGTCGAGGTGGGCCGAGAATCCCTTGAAGAGCTTTTGGTCGTCGCAGGTCACACCGCTGCGGAAGGTGAATTGCGCCGAGTCTTGCTGCACGTCGAAGAACACGGTATCGGCGGTCAGCGTGTCGGCCTTGAAGCGATAAACATGGGCGTCGCCCACGAGTCCCTGTTCGGGATTGGTGGTGAGGTTGGCATGGATTTGGTCGAAACTCAGGCCATAGATGCTCAGCAGCTGCGCCACCGGATTATGGGTGCCGGCGTCGGCGCGCAGGCGGGTGACAGGCATGTAGGTCTTCAGATGGTTGACATCCAGGTTGCGGTCGCGCAGCTGTTTTTTGGCGACAATGCCGATGCGTTCGAAGCGTTCGAGCAGGCGGAACAGGTTTTGCGGCGCGTGGAAGTCGAAGTACAGGTCGCCGGCGCTCACCGTGGCGTTGGTCGTGTCGCGCGTCGTTTCGGCATACATCTTGAAACTGTCGGTCGTCAGGCGGTTCTCGTCGATGCGGGCGTCCATGCTCTCGATGTCGCCCTTCACGCGGAAGTTGTCGCCCAGGTCGGAATAGATGTCCATCACGCCCTCCATGCCCAGGCTCAGCGGCGTCTCGCTCAGTCCCATGGCTTGCAGGTCGGCACTTGCCAGACGCAGGTCGAGATGGGCATCGACGGCCTTGGTCTGCAGCTTGCCCTGCACGGCAGCGGTCGTGAGCAGCTGCTCGTTGTCGCACGAGAGGTTGCAGCTCAGGTCGCCGTTCTGCAGGTGAAGGGTGGCATCGCTGTTGCCAAAATTCATCTGGCCCATGCGTGCCTCGCTCAGTTGCAGCGTGGCATGGCTGTAGGTCTTGGGCGAGAGGAAATCGAAGCCGCGGCCCTTGGCACGCACGTGCCCCGTGATTCGGGTGGGCTGCTCCAGCGGCACGAACTGGTTGACGCAGAAGTCGCGCAGGTCCATGTCGATGTCATACTCCTCCGAGTCCGTACCCATGCCGCCGCTCAGGCGGATGGTGCTGCCGCCGACGGTGGCGGTGGTGTTGGTGGCGAGCTCGTTGCCGTGCATCCGTGCGTTGCCCTTCAGGGCGATGTTGCGAGGCACGTCGAAGCTGCCCCGAGCGTCGGCCGGCAGGAAATTCTTGACAAAGGCGAGGTTGTTCAGCCGTGCGTCGTAGTTCACGTCGGCAGTCATCCGTCCCGTGGTGTCGTTCAGGTTCTCCGCCACACCATCGGCCGTGAGGTTCAGGTGGCCAGGGATGGAGGCGGCGAGGTGGTTGATGCGCAGTCGTTGCAGGTTGCCCTCGACATCGGCACGCACATTGAGCGGCTGCGCGGGCATGGCACGCAGAAATCCCTTCTCCGCCGTGCCGCGCGGCTGGAATACATCCTGCAGGTAGGGAGCGGCGAATCGCGCCAGGTCGCCCTTGCCCACATGGCCGTCGATGGTCGCTTTCATCGTGCCTGGAAGGCTGTCGCTGAAAGCGTTCATGTCCATCTTGAAGCCCAGCGAGAGGTCGCTCTCGTCGGTTTGCAGCGCCAGCCGTTCGACGTCGAGCCGTGTGCTGTCCATGCGCACGACGCCCTCGGCATGCGTGATGTTCAGGCCGCTGCGTTCGCGAGCCTGCAGTTCGTCGATGTTGACAGTCAGGTCGCCCGTTCCGGCATAGCGCACGTGCGGGATGCGGAGGTTCAGGTCGCTCAGCTCCACATGGTTCTGGTCGAAGCCCTCGGGGGCGGGTTTGGCACTCAGGATGTCGTAGCTGACAGCGCTCTGACTGAGGTCAATGTCCTTGAAATCAAAGATTTGCTCCGCCAGGTCGAGCGTTCCGTTCAGCCGTGCACGGCCCAGTGTCGCCCCCACCATCACGCTGTCCTTCTGAGGCGACAGCAGCACGCGTGCCCGCACATTGTCGGCCTCGACATTGTCGAGCGCCACGCGCCACAACGCAGGTTCGCTCTCCGTCGTGTCGGGCGGCACGGAGTCGGCGAGCGCGACGTAGAGGTCGGCATCCTTGAGACGGACGTTGTTCACACGGGCAAGCCCCTCCTTCAGGTCCACGCTGTGGGCATCGAGGCTGGCATGTCCGATTTTTCCACGGATGAGCGCTGCATCGATCAGGTCGCGAGTGTTGACTTTCACCTCCGTCAGTTCGACCTTGTCCACCTCTACCTGTCCCTTCAGCAGGGGCCAGAAGCGCACACTCACATCGAGCGCACGGGCATCGAGCACCGTGTCGTTCGTCACGACGCCCGTCGCGGTGGTGTCGTGTGCCACGGCGAGCATGTCGCCCATATACAGGTCGAGCGGACACTTCAGGCTCACGCTCCCCACGCTCACGTCCATACCCGTCTCCTCGCTCAGCCATGCGCTCGCCTGATCGACCGCCCATCGCTGGACGGGTGGCAGATAGATGAGGAAGCTGATCAGCAGGAGCAGGAGCAGCGGCGTGAGCACGACCCACAGGGCCGTCTTGCCCACCGTGCGCCACACGCCGCCCGTCTTCCGTTGTTGGGCGTCGGCGCTGTGTTCGCCGTCTGTCTGAGGGGCCTCCGGCTGCGAGTCCGGAGCCATATTTTCTGGATTCATATCTTCGTTTCTGCTACGGATGCGTGGCATTCAGCCCACGCACGCGCGTACTTATAATATAATAGGTACACAAATCGTGCAAATTTACGACAAAAAAGTGAAAAGTGAAAAGTGAACCGTGAAAAATCTTGGCCTGCGCACCAAAAACGCCCGATTTGCGCCTCGACCATACCCTGCATATCTTTCTTACTCATCCGGTCTGCCGCAATATCAAACAAAGATAAGGTGATTGCTGTGTCATTTGCGGTGAAGTTGAATTATGTTGGCAAATTTTTATGATAAAACATTTGCAGTTTTAAGAGATATTCTCTACTTTTGCATGAAGAAAACGATTTTATTAAGTCTAATTTTTCTAAAAACGTAATGCCTATGAGGGATTAACGAACAACTTATTAAAGACATATAGATAAGAAGCGTTAGCTTTATTCTTGTCTCTGAAAATCGCCAAAAAAAGAGACCGTCAAGAGTAAAAAGCTCAGCGCTCACGTGTTCGCACGTGGGCTTTTACTCGTATATGACGGAATGGTGTTTGGCGATACCTCAGAGACGTAGACGAAGTTTTAGTCCACGTTTTCTTTTTCTGTCTTTTCAACTCAGCCCTTGGACTATTTTCTAATTATTCATTTAAAAACCAAAGCAACATGAAAAGACTTTTAACATTCGCAGTATTGTTGTTTCTTGCACTCTCCTCGTTTTCGACTGAGATAGATATTACTTCGCCAGCGGCAACAAATGTGACACAAACAAAGGCTACGCTGTCAGCAGATTTTCCTGATGCCAGTGCTGTTCATGGGTTCCAGTACAAATATGGAACCATTCCGACAAGAACAGATTTCTTTAACTACGCAACGGTAAAAACCTGTGATCCTCTCACCTTTACACAAGGAAGCACCGCGTGGAGGTCAGTTCCACGCATGGGATGGGTGGAGAGTCCTAACGATGACCCTTCTTCTACGCTCAATGCAGAGTTCTCAACGAAATTTACTTTGACAGAAACTACCGAGATTTCGTTTGACTGGCAGGTCAATTCAGAGGAAAACATAGGTGTACTGTCCTTCTATGTTGACGGAACCATCGTCAAATCCATCACGGGCGAGACAGAGTTTGAAACCGTCAGACAATCCCTCGGTGAAGGTAATCACACGCTCAAGTGGGTGTACAAACGTACCACATCAGAGAATTCAGGCTTAGGTATCGGTAGGGTGAAGAACCTGAATGTACAGAATACGACGGCCGGAGCATGGATTGATGCTCCTGCCACCTCTTCCTCGCTGCTCCTTGAACATCTTTATCCATCACAGGATTATATTTTCAGGGCTTACAGTTCGAGTGGAGGCGAGATGGTATATAGCACAATTCAGCCATTCAAAACCAAATCCATCAGCCTCGGCAACCCAACGGTTGTCAACACGACGCAGACTACCGCAACATTTGAATGTGACGTAAATCCAGGAGATGCAGAAGTACAGGCAGGATTCATCTTCAAATGGTATACACCTGCTACCACGAATAATACTTTTGCAACATACTTTTATGCTGCTGATTCTAAATATAAGCCTACTCCAAGTTATGATAGCCAATGGAGATATAGTACTTCCGGGTATGTATATAATACAACAAGAACAGACAATAGATATATAACTATCTCTTTTACTTTGGATCATCCAGCCCAGATATCTTTTGAATACAAGGTTTCTGGTGGAAGAATCAATTATGTAGAGGATGGCACGACAATTCAATGTACTTCTTCAAGCTATACAACTGTAACACGGACTCTTGCGACAGGGACACATACCCTTAAGTGGGGTAGTTATTTTTCCACTTCTTACAGTAATTATTCTGCATATATCAAGAATGTAAAAATATTAAACATGGATGTAAGTGCAGAGGTTCCCGTAGCAATAGAAGATGGGAGAATAAGCTATACGCTGACGAACTTGAAACCCGATGCTGAAGGAATAGTTCAATCGTTCCTTCTTCCTGCATATTCCAGTCCGCTTGAATACACCTGGCCAGTAGGCAATTCAGATGCCGTTTCATTCACGACTAAGCCAGTCACGACCAAGACTGACAGCGTGACTAACCGCAGGCAAGCCTCCGCTCGACTATATGGTAGTTTTGATTGTGGCGATGCTACGCTCGTTGCAAAAGGCATACAATATAAGAATGCGACTACCACGCGGTGGTCGAAGGCGACGACTACGGAAGAAGGAAACAAGCTTATTGCCAATGTTAGCAGCCTCCTTCCCGCCACTAAATATGAATGGCGTACATTCATTCAGGCAGAAGGCTGTGACACGGTGTTCAGTCAGAAAGCTGAATTCACCACCGATACAGTCCGTGCTCTCAAACCGACTCTCGTCAGTTGCACCCAGCACACGGCAAAGGTACAGGGCGAGGTGATAGTAGGTGATGCCACTATCTATGCTCGTGGCATGGAGTTCCGTGCTGTGGGAAGTAGTGAATGGGAGAGTGTTGAAGACCTTGGCATGGACGACATGTATGTGATTGAGAAGAACGATCTTGCTCTTCATACTGCCTACCAAGCCCGCACATACGTTCAGCAGGCCGGCAATCAGTTTGTTTACAGTGATGTCCTTGAGTTCACCACTAAGAATATCGAAGCCTTTGTGGATAGTGTGACCAATGTCTATCAGCGTACAGCCGTCATTCACGGACGTGTGTCACCAGGCGACGACAATGTGGCAAGCAAGAAGATTCATATTTACAAGATAAGTGGAAGCAGTCTGTCTGAGGTAACAACATCGGATATTACCACCGCCGACACGATTTTCGCACATAAGATAAAGGGCTTGCAACCAGAGACACGATACGCATTTATTGTTGAAGCTCAAAACAGCGCAGGTGCATCTGTCTTCTCTGGGTCTGTTGCAGAGATATCATCTGCAACATCTACCACAGATGCTTTCACGAAAGCACTCTTGTCTCCATTGTCTGCCACGAATGTTACCGTCACCCATGATGACACGTGGAAAGCAGGCAGTGGGTATGTCTATATGAATACGAATTATGACGGAAAGGTCGTCACTGCGACGTTTACACTGTTGACAGCGGCGGAAATTTCGTTCGATTGGAAAGTGAAAGGCTTAGGAAGTAGTAGTACAAATCAGGCAAGAATAAGGTTCTACGTTGACGGAGCGTCATCTGTTTCACGCCAAATTAATGCCAGTTCCAACAATTCTTACACCTCTGGCTCAGTAACACTGAGCCTCTCGGCAGGAACGCATACCTTGAAATGGAGCTCCTACTATTATGGAACATACGAAGCACGTATTTCTAACTTGTTGATTCCTGCTGAGGCAGTTTTAGGTACAGAACAAACTATTCATGGTACCTGCACGACCTTAGGCTTCTTCGACAGCGACAGCTTTGTGGCGAAGGACATCACACAGACCACAGCGACACTACATGCTACAACCATTCCGACAGATGAGGAAGGTGTAGATTATATCGTATATAGATATAACGATGTTTCTGATACGGAATTACGCACGATATGGGATGCAATGAGTGATGCCGAGAAGGAGCCTTATACTTACATGGTAGAGGAGGATATATATTATGACTACGAAGTTTGGGCTGCAGATTATAGAGAATCTCTAAGAGTGCTATACCCGACAACAATAGAGGACAATAAAATAACGTCTGCTTTAACAGAGTTGACTCACAACACCAACTATGTTTTCTACTTGGCTGCCATAACTGCGGACGGAACCACCTTTAAAAACAGAAAGTCTGTTTCCTTCACAACCCTTCCAGTAGGCCTGAATATCACCATGAGCAGTGTCACACAGACCAGTGCTGTGGCAAAGGTTACGGTGAATGCAGGTACGGCATCTATTACCAATTTGCAGTACTTCTTCTTGGACGAGACGTTGCATACAGTCTCAGGAAATATCAACCTCACTGGACTGAAGCCTAATACCACTTACAGTATCGGCTTCAGATATACTGTTGATGGAGGTGTGCAGACGTACAACTACAGCTTTACGACTTTGGCTACAAGTGTAAGCCTCAGCTCATCAGAAGTCCTTCAGACATCTGCCATGGTGCGACTTGATGCCAGTGTCGGGACTGCAACGTATGTCACCTCAGGCTATGTGCTCAACAGTGAGAATATCACGCTGAGCCGTGGAGCGTCGCGCAGATTGACGGAACTGACTCCAAATACGGAATACTCCATCCAGCCGTATGTAACGACGACAGAGGGAGGTACGGTCTATGGAAAGGCTATCTCATTCAGGACAAAGTCTATCACACTTACGACGACCGAGCCAACGAATATCTCCAACCGTTCTGCAACGCTGAACGGAACGATTGACTGTGACAGCTATAGCAGTGCAGAGTTCGGAATGCAGTGGAGAGAGAAAACGGGATGGACAACCGACCCGCGTTTCACGGTCGGACATAAGAACGATGACGGTACCATCACACTGGCACTCGTCAATGGCATGCTGAAGCCGGACACGGAGTATGAGTTCCGGACGGCGGTGCGCTATAAGGACGTAATATACTATGCTTCTTCTTGGAAAGACTTGCGTACGGAATTAGAGTTTGTTGTATATCCTGCAACACCCTATACACTGTATCGCACGGACAGCGAAAACAACCGTTTGATTCTTTGCGGCTATTACATCGCAGGAAGTGAAGACGTTGTTTCCCAAGGCTATGAGTATTGGCTGAATGGCAGCAGTGCAAAAAGTCGCCTGACTTCGGAAAGCTATCAAAGCGGCAATCAAGTTACTGCCACTGCCAAGCAGGTTGTTATAACCGACGCCTCGATGGAAGGATATATTGACCTGTCTTCTCTCGATCATGGAACATACTCCATCAGAGCTTTCGTTACGACAACGACTTCGACATACTATGGTCAGTTACTGACATTCACAGTTGGTGAACCCACGGCTGTCGAGGCGATTGACAGCGATACTCCCACATGTATTGTTTCAGATGGTCAGATTATTATCAAGAATGCAGTAGGCACCTATGTTAGAGTCGTTGATATGAGTGGCCGTGTGGTTTACGGCAATCATTGCAGTAAATCAGTTGAGACCATCTCTGTGCATCCAGGTGTCTATATCGTGAAACTGGGTGACAGCAAGACGTTGAAAGTAGCAGTGAAATAGCTAAGCCTCGTCTGAAATCCTTACCATTGAAGGAACTTTCATTTCCTCACCTTGTTCCGCCTTCTTGGCGGAATGGGGTGGGGATTTCATTTTGTGGGTGCATTGTGTCACCATTTCCCTGAGGCTGTGAAAATAAAAGGTGAATCCATGTAAGAGATGATTTGTGGTTAAATACGAGGCAATGCACCCCTCTGTTCCAACTGTTTCACCGTTCGCCTTCAGGTACTGTGCGGAAAAAACTCAAAATCTCAATGATATTTCTGAAAATCTCAATGATATTTCTGAAAATCTCAATGGAATTTCTGAAAATCTCAGTGGAATTTCTGAAAATATCAATGATATTTTGATTTCCGTCTGCGCATCATCCGACTTCCCACCGCACTGCGGCTGAGTATGAAGGGCGGAGCAACTGGGTTTGGAGGGGCGCATCAACAAAATTGATGCGAACAGTGGCTGAGGTTGAGGGGCACAGAGGTTGAGATTGATGCGAACAGAGGCTGGGCTTGTGGCGCAAATCGGGCGTTTTTGGGGCGCAGGCCAAGATTTTTCGTGGTTCACTTTTCACTTTTCACTTTTTTGTCGTAAATTTGCACGATATTGTATCCAAACTAAACATGAAGAAAGTTCAGAAACTATCGCTGTCGGCCGTAATGATGGCCATTCTGCTCTCGTTCGCAGGACTGACCGCCTGCGACCAGGGCGAGACCTACGCCGACATGAAGGAACGAGAGAAGGATGCCATCAACGCGTTCCTCGCCGACAACCCCTACACGGGGCCGATCAACGTCATCAGCGAGGCGACGTTCAATGCTCAGGGCTGCACCACCAACCTCGATCGCAACGAGTTTGTCGTGTTCTCCGAGGACGGTATCTACCTCCAAATCGTGCGCCAAGGCGAGGGCAAGTCGCTCGCCGAAATGGCCGACGAGAACGCTGAGGGGAAGGCGACGAAGCCCATCCTCTGCCGTTTTCTCGAATACGACATCAAGAATGCGGCGCAGACCATCAGCAACTACAACACCGAAAGTGTGGTCGATGAGATGCAGTGCACCTACGTCAAGCAGGGGCGCAGCTACACCGCCAACTTCGTCAGTGGCGGCTACATGTACGCCAAGTACGGATCGGTCGTCCCCAAGGGCTGGCTCAAGCCACTCACCTATGTCAAACTGACAAAGGTAGCAGGACGTGAGGCCAAGGTGCGCGTCATCGTGCCCCACACCTCGGGTTCGGCCAATGCGTCGAGCTATGTACTGCCGTTCTATTACGAGATCACCTATCAGTTGCCCGCCAACCGATAGACAAGACTCCACGATGGAAGCCTCCCTCCATCCCCCTCCGGAAGAGGGGAAGTTGCCATCCGGCATTTTTTTCATTTAATTTTTAACTTTTAACTTTTAACTTTTAACTACTCCAAATGTCACTCATCAAATCCATATCCGGCATCCGCGGCACCATTGGTGGACGCGCCGGTGAGGGCCTGAACCCCCTCGATATCGTGAAATTTACCTCGGCCTACGCCACACTCATCCGCCGCTCCGTATGCAGCGACGCGGTGGCTGACAACGACAAACCCGCCCATCCCAACACCATCGTCGTCGGACGCGATGCCCGCATCTCGGGCGAGATGGTGAAGAACGTCGTCTGTGGCACGCTCATGGGCATGGGCTTCGACGTCGTCAATATCGGACTCGCCACCACACCGACCACCGAAGTGGCGGTGACCATGGAGGGAGCTGCCGGCGGCATCATCATCACTGCCTCGCACAACCCCCGCCACTGGAATGCACTCAAGCTGCTCAACCACCACGGCGAGTTCCTCAACGCCGCCGAAGGAAACGAGGTGCTGCGCCTGGCCGAAGCCGAGGACTTCGACTATGCCGACGTGGATCACCTGGGCCACTACCGCGAAGACAACGGCTACAACCAGCGCCACATCGACCTCGTGCTCTCGTTGCCCCTCGTCGATGTCGAGGCCATCCGCAAGGCTAACTTCCGCGTGGCCTTCGATGCTGTCAACTCGGTCGGCGGCATCATCCTGCCCGAACTGCTCAAGCAGCTCGGCGTCGAACACGTCACTCCCCTCTACAGCGAACCGACGGGGGACTTCCAGCACAATCCCGAGCCGCTCGAGAAGAACCTCGGCGACATCATGGCGCTCATGGCACGCGGTGAGCACGACGTGGCATTCGTCGTCGATCCCGACGTCGACCGCCTGGCGTTCATCCAAGAGGACGGACGGATGTACGGCGAAGAGTACACTCTCGTCACTGTGGCCGACTACATCCTGCGCCACACCCCAGGCAACACGGTCTCGAACCTCAGTTCCACACGTGCCCTGCGCGACGTGACCCGTCGTTACGGCAAGGACTACAACGCCGCAGCCGTCGGCGAGGTGAACGTCGTGACGAAGATGAAAGAGACGGGTGCCGTGATTGGCGGCGAAGGCAACGGCGGAGTCATCTATCCCGAAGCCCACTATGGCCGCGACGCGCTCGTCGGCATCGCCCTCTTCCTCAGCCACCTGGCACACGAAGGGGTGAAGGTGAGCGAGCTGCGCCGCACCTATCCCGAGTATTGCATCGCCAAAAACCGCATCGACCTTGAGCCGACGACCGACGTCGATGCCATCCTCGCCCGTGTGAAGGAGCTCTACGGACAGGAAAAGGATGTGGAGGTCAACGACATCGACGGCGTGAAGCTCGACTTCCCCGACCGCTGGGTACATCTGCGCAAGTCGAACACCGAACCCATCATCCGCGTCTATTCCGAAGCCGCCACGATGGAGGCCGCCGACGAAATCGGCAAACGCATCATGGACGTGGTCCTCAGTCTGAAGTAAGTCTTCCGTCCCCCTCCTTCCCCCTGCGCTGCGACCTCGTCGCAGCCCTTCGGCCCGCTCCTTCCCTGTATGCTGCGACCTCGTCGCAGCCTTTCCGCCTCAGTCATGCAGAACCAGTACTACAACGAAATGATCCAACTGCTCATGGGCAATCCCGAGGGGATGCGAGTGGGCACCATCGCTCGCGCTATCTACAACGCGAGTTGCGACCTCTTCGACGCGCAGGCTGGTTCCCGCTTCCACCAGATCTACACCTCCATCCGCCGCTATCTCTGGCAGCAGAGCCGGCGACAGCGGTCTCCCTTCCGGCGAATCAAGTGGGGAACCTATGCATTGAGGCACAACTTCGTCTATCAGCTCGAACTGACCTTCGACGAATGGGAAGACGATGGCCCGATACCGAAGCCCGAAACACGTAAAACACCCGCCAACGAGCCCTATATGCTCAATTTGTTTGGCTGGACATAGTAACTGAAAAGGCCGATTCCACGGCCTTTTTTTTGTGTCACTGCGTAAAATCCTGAGAAAAAGCGCGTTACAATGATGTTAAACCTGCGGTGTGCCCGAACACACATGTTATTTAACATTGTTTTTTCTCTTGCAAAGCGTGTCGGAATGCCTAACTTTGCAGCATCCTAAAAACAATCTTTTTACCTTAAAAAAATTAATACTTATTGAGAGGAAAGCGGGTGCTCGTGAGAGTATCCGCTCTCATTTTATATAGAATACACACTCCGCCTGCAATGTCTTCGTCGAGTGAAGGCAATGCAGGCGGAGTCGGTAGGGGAGAGAACAGCCGTCAATAAAGTGGCTGGTCGTAGAAGAAGACGGGTTCGGCGTCGCACAGCCGCGGATGGTGGGCGTCTTTCTCGCTGAGGATGCGCCCAGTGGGTGGCACTTGCCAGTCGATGCCGAGGTCGGGGTCGTCCCAGGCGATGGCGCCTTCCGACTGCGGAGCGTAGTAGTTGTCGCACTTGTACTGGAAGACAGCCTCGTCGCTCAGCACGGCAAAGCCGTGAGCAAAGCCGCGGGGAACGAAGAACTGACGGTGGTTGTCCTCGGTGAGCAGGCACGAGACGTGCTGTCCGAAGGTCGGGCTGCCGTGACGAATATCGACGGCAACGTCGAGTACGGCTCCGCGAACCACGCGTACGAGTTTCGACTGTGTGAAAGGCGGCTTCTGGAAGTGCAGCCCGCGTACGACACCTGCTGTGGAACGCGATTCGTTGTCCTGCACAAAGGTGGTCCGGCAAACCTGCTCTTCGAACTCGCGCTGTGAGAAACTCTCGAAGAAATAGCCGCGTGCGTCGTTGAAGATGCGCGGCTCGATGATTTTTACGCCTTCGATGGCGGTTTCGATAACGTTAATCATGAGAGATGTATGTCTTGAATCATGAGAGATGTAAGTCCTGATGAATGATGTCGTGAACCTGTTGCATGAGCACAGCGGTGGGCTTTCCCTGGCGCTCTTCGACCGTGATGGCGGGGTGGATGGTGAGGGTGAGGGTTCCATAGTTGACCGAACGGGCACGGCGATTGAACACATGGAACGAGCCGTTGATGGTCATGGGGACGATGGGAAGGCCGATTTCGTTCGCCAGCGTGAAGGCTCCCTTCTTGAACGGCCCCATATCGCCGGTGTAGGTGCGGGTGCCTTCGGGGAAGATCACCATCGACATACCGCCCTGCAATGTCTTGTGTGCCTGGCGAACGGTGCGCTGCATGCTGGCACGTGTGTCGCCGACGTAGATTTGGCCTGACTTCGCACAGGCGTAGCCGACGAAGGGGATCTTGCGCAGATATTCCTTCATCATCCACTTGAAGTTGTGCCCCAGATAGCCATACAGTAGGAAGATGTCGAAGTAGCCTTGGTGGTTTGCCAGGAACACGTAGGACTGTTCCGGCGAGATGTGTTCGCGTCCTGTGATCCGAACACGGACAAGGAACAGCCAACAGGTGATGCGCGACCACCATTTGGGTCCGTAGTAGCTGGTGACGTCGCGGTCGCCGCAGAAGGATGCGACGATGACTGCCGTGGCGATGACGATGGTGACGATGACGAACAGCGGCAGTGCGATGCAGAAGCTGTAGAGCTTGTAGAGAATGTTGAGGGTGGTTTTCATTTACTTGCGCTTTAGTGTGATGACATTAAGTTCGGGCCATGCTCCAAAGCGGAAGGGGAACATGACCTGTCCGATTCCTTCGCTCACGTTCAGGATCTGCGGGCCTTCGGTGTAGGCACCGCTCCATTCCTTGGTGGTGAAGGCGACGGGCGACCATCCGAACACCTTGAACTGTCCGGCGTGGGTGTGCCCTGCGAGGGCGAGGTCGATGCGGGTGTCGGGGATGACGTTGCGACGCCAGTGGCTCGGGTCGTGCGTCATGAGGATGCTGAAGGTGTGGTCGTCGGCTTGGGCAACGACGGTGTCGTTGCCGGCGATGAGCAAATGGGTGGTGGTGTCGCTGCGCATGACGTGGCAGAGGCCCGCAGTGGCGAGGGGCAGGTTGCCGAGCGAGGGGAAGCGACCTGTGCCGTCGTTTTCCGATCCGATGATGGCGATGCTGTCGCCAGAGCGGTGCAGGACGACGTGGTCGTTGAGCAGGAGTTGCCAGCCGTAGGAGCGTTCGCGTCGTTGCAGTTCCTGGATGTCTGCCTCGCGGATGGCTTGCTCGGCTGGGATATACATGCTGTAGTCGTGGTTGCCCATCACCGCGTAGATTCCGTCAGGGGCCTTGAGCCGTGAGAGCACCTGCTTGTAGCCGTCGGTCTCGCGCGTCTCGTAATTGACGAGGTCGCCGATGAAGAGGACGGCGTCGCACTTCTGTCGGTTGATGAGGTTAACGATGGTGGTGACGTCTTCCTGGTGCCCGTCGGCGAAGGTCCCGATGTGCAGGTCGGAAAACTGTGCAATGCGGTAGCCGTCGAAGGCTTTGGGGAGGTTTTCGAAGTAGAACGTCTGTTGGTGGACGACGTAGCGGCTGCGCCCGATGAAGAATCCGTAGCCCAGCAGGATGGCGGCAAAGAGGGCGATGGTCATGGCTGCGATGCGCACGTAGCGTGCCCAGCCGATGAGTCCGATGAGGTCGAACAGCGTGAAGAGCATGCGTGGGGCGGTGTAGAGCAGGAAGATGAACATGAACAGCCCCACGACGGGTTGATGTTCGGCGCGCATGTCGTCGTGCTGCAGTACGACCAGCAGGTAGATGAGCAGCAGGATGGTGGGGATGAAGGTGGCGGCTCGCCACAGTCCGCTGCAAGTCCAGCGCCGCACGTAGCGCAGATAGATGTAGGTATCTGGGACGATGAGCAGGACGAAGAGCAGGAGTAGGACTCGGGGTAACATATTATGCGTTGGTTTTTTGATGCAGGTTGGCAGCGAGGTAGGTGCGCATGACGTCGGTTGGGAGTCCGCGTCGGTGGGCATAGTCGTTGAGTTGTTCGTCGCTGATGGTGCCGACCGAGAAGTAGTGTGCCGCGGGGTGGGCGAGCATGAGCCCGCTCACCGAGGCGTGTGGAGTCATCATGCCGTGTTCGGTGAGCGTGATGCCCAGTTCGGCGAAGTCCAGCAGGCTTGCCAGCAGGAAGTTGATCGAGAGGTCGGGGAGTGAGGGGTAGCCCACGGCGGGGCGTATTCCCTGGAAATGCTCGGCGTGCAGTTCGTCCATCGTGAGTGCTTCGTCGGGTGCATATCCCCAGAGTTTTTTCCTGACTTCTTCGTGAAGTCGTTCGGCGGCGGCTTCGGCGAGCCGGTCGGCGAGGGTCTGAGCGAGCAGCTGCGAGTAGTTGTCGTCGTAGTTGAGGGGTGTGGCGACGGTGGTGGCGAACAGACCGATGGTGTCGGGCGTGGTGCCTTTCGGACGGATGAAGTCGGCGAGGCAAAGGCAGTGGCCCTGAGCGTCGGGATGCTGCTGTCGGAGCATGGGGAGGCGCGGCTGGGCGCAAGGCTGCGACGCGGTCGCAGCATAGGAGGACAGGAAGTTGCTGTTTTTATCTTCAGTCGTCACTTGCGGGACATCGGGTGTGTGGAGAATGATGTCGTCGCCTTCGGCATGACAGGGGAAGAGGCGGGCTGCGGCACGGACGGTGGTGTAGGACGTCATGCGGCCGAGCATCCGATGGGCGTCGGTGCGCAGCTGTTTCTTTTCAGCCGTATCGCCGACCGGCATTCCCCAGGCATGGTCGAAGTACACCCAGTTGATGTATTCGGCGAGGTCGGGGATGCGGTATGCGTGGCTGAGCTTCATCCTTTTTGAAAGTGAAAAGTGGAAAGTGGAAAGTGAAAAATGAAGGTTAAGTGGGTGTGGCTATGCGTCGAACTTGAGTGCCATGCCTCGTATGCCATCGACGACGATGCCGTCGGCATAGGCTGTCTTCCCGTTGACGAAGGTGCGGCGCACCCGCCATTTGAACGTGCGTTCGTCCATGGGCGTCCATCCGCACTTGGTGTAGTAGCGTCCGGAAAGGACTTGCCAGTTGGCAGTCGGGTCAACGAGCACAAGGTCGGCGTAGTAGCCTTTTCTGATGAATCCGCGTCGGTCGATGTGGTAGAGCAGTGCGGGGTTGTGGCACATGAGCTGTACGACGCGCTCGACGGGGAAGTAGCCTTGGTCGCTCAGCTCCAGCATCGAGACGAGTGAGAACTGTATCATGGGCATGCCCGAGGCTGCCTTGAGCGCACCCCCCTCTTTTTCGCGCAGCAGATGGGGGGCGTGGTCGGTGGCGACGACGTCGATTTGTCCCATGGCCAGCGCCTCGCGCAGTGCCTCGCGGTCCTCGGGTGTCTTGACGGCTGGGTTGCATTTGATTTTCGCCCCCAGGTGGTCGTAGTCCTCGGTCGAGAACATGAGGTGTGCAATGACGGCTTCGGCGGTGATTTGCTTCTGAGTGACGTCGAGTTCGTCGCTGAAGAGTTCGAGTTCGCGTGCGCTCGACACGTGTGCCACGTGCAGTCGTGCTCCCGTCTCGCGGGCGAGTGCAACTGCCTTCGCCGAGCTTTCGTAGCAGGCTTCTATGCTACGGATGCGCGAGTGGTAGCGCACGGGGAAGTCGTTCTGCCCCTTGTACTTGCGCCGGAACTCGGCTATGTTTTGCTGGATGATGCGGTCGTCCTCGCAGTGAGCCACGATGCGCACGGGCGATGAGAGGAAGATTTGCCGCAGGGCGTCGTCGTCGTCCACGAGCATATTGCCTGTGCTGCTGCCCATGAATATCTTGATGCCAGGCACGTGGTGTACGTCGAGCGTGGGCAGGAGGTAGGCATTTTCGTTGGTGGTGCCGAAGAAGAAGGAGTAGTTCACGCGGCTCTTCTCCTCTGCCAGGCGGTGTTTCTCGGCCAGCAGGTCGGGTGTGGTCGTGGGCGGCAGGGTGTTTGGCATTTCCATGTACGAAGTCACGCCGCCGGCAGCAGCCGTACGGCTTTCGGTCGCGATGTCGGCTTTGTGTGTGAGACCCGGCTCGCGAAAGTGCACATGGTCGTCAATGACGCCGGGCAGAAGGTAGAGCCCCGTGGCATCGACCACGTTGTCGAAGCGCTCGGTGTCGGCCAGGGGCTGCTGGAGCACGTCGATGATGTATTCCCCGTCGATGACGACGGCTCCGACGAACTGTCGTCCTTCGTTGACGATGGTGGCGTTGTTGATGAGGGTCAGCATAGTTTTTCTATAGTGTTTTTTCGGATAGTTCTGTCTTATTGGGCGTCGGCTTCGTGCGGGATTTGCGGATACTTCTTGAACCATCCGTCCAGTCGCAGTTGCATGACGCCGAAGACGGCTTCGCTGAAGATTCCACCCGACATCTTCGAGGTGCCCTCAACACGGTTGACGAACACGACGGGCACTTCCTTGATGCGTCCGCCGCACTTGTAGGTGGTGTACTTCATTTCGATCTGGAAGGCGTAGCCCTTGAATCGGACGGCGTCGAGGTCGATGGTCTCGAGCACACGGCGGCGGTAGCATTTGAACCCTGCAGTCGTGTCGTGGATGTTCAGTCCGGTGACGATGCGCACATATTTCGACGCGAAATAGGACATGAGCACGCGGCCCATGGGCCAGTTGACCACGTTCACGCCGCTCACGTAGCGCGAACCGATGGACAGGTCGTAGCCCTCGTCGTGGCACGCTGCGTAGAGCCGTGGCAGGTCTTTCGGGTCGTGACTGAAGTCTGCATCCATCTCGAACACGTATTCGTAGTCGCGTTCCAGCGCCCACTTGAATCCTGCGATGTAGGCAGTGCCGAGGCCCAGTTTGCCGCTCCGTTCGACGAGGAACAGACGTCCTGCAAACTCGTCCTGCATCAGCCGGCGCACGATGTCGGCTGTGCCGTCTGGCGAACCGTCGTCGATGACCAGTATGTGGAACGATTGCTCAAGTCCGAGCACGGCACGGACGATTTTTTCGATGTTTTCGCATTCGTTGTAAGTGGGGATGATGACAATGCTGTCGCTCTGTTTCATGTCTGTTTTCCGTGATTTAGGTGCATTCTATCTCGCGAAGTTACGAAGTTTTTTTCAATTTCCGATGCTTCAAACCGAAAAAAGCATAAAAATATACTGTTTTTCCCCTCGCCCAATGCTTTTCCCGATGCTCAGCCCCCTTCGCCGCGGGTACAGCGCCAGTTCGGAGCGCCGCTGCCTCGGTTGCACAGCACGCCGTTGGCGAGGGCGGAAGGGGCAGGTTTACAGGGCAGACCGAAAAGAAAGAAAAGTGCATATTTTTTTTATTGCATACATACTAAGCGACTGTTCCTTCCGTTATAGAAATAGTTGAACACCCTGAAACATAGATGCCTATGCCCGATTCTACTCCCAAACAATCTTTTACTGAAAAAACCAAGGAAGTCGTTTCCAAAATGGCAAAACTGAAGCCAGCCCTTCATGCCAGTGCCGATGCGCTGTTCTTCGTACAGCTGTTTGCACGCGCTTGCAACACCGAAGCACTCTTGACAACCTAAATTGGATACGCGACAAATTCTTCGTGTCCTGGCCTCGAACCCGCAGGTCAGGCAGCTGGGTGAGGCTCTTCGCAAGTCTCGCCCTCGTTCGTTTCAGCTTGCCGGACTGCAAGGCTCAGCCACTGCCGCCATGTTCTCAGCCCTGTCGCTGTCGCGTGGACGTCTGCCGCTGCTGCTCTTTGTGATGGACGATACCGACGAAGCCGGCTATTTCTACCACGACCTCGTACAGCTCATGGGCGACAGCCGCGTGCTCTTCCTCCCCTCGTCCTATCGCCGCGCCATCAAGTACAACCAACTCGATGCCGCCAACCAGGTGCTGCGTACGGAGGTGCTCTCGCAGCTATCCACACGTGCCGACCAGCTGTTCTGCATCGTCACCTCGCCCGAGGCACTGGCCGAGACCGTCGTCTCGCCACGGCAGATGGATGCCAACACGCTGGCAGTCAAGCTGGGTATGAACCTCGATTTCAACGAATTGGAGGAACGACTCGACGCGCTCGGCTTTCAGCATGTAGATTATGTGTATGAGCCAGGGCAGTATGCCATGCGTGGCAGCCTGGTCGATGTGTTCAGCTATGCCAGCGACGAGCCTTTCCGCATCGACTTCTTCGGCGACGAGGTGGAGAGCATCCGCACTTTCGACGTGCAGACACAGCTCTCCGACCACACGGTGACCGACTTCAACATCGTGTCGGCCCAGGCACAGAAGCACGACGAGCGCGTTCCCGTCTTCGACTATCTGCCCGAGGACACCGTCGTCGTCACACGCGACCGTGCCTACCTCTGCGACCGCATCGCCCAGATTCATCAGGAGGGATTCAGCCAACAGGCAGCACACGAAGGAAAAGATGCTGCCGAATTTCAGCAGAAAGTAGTGCAGCCCGACGTATTCAACGTAGCCTTTGCATCGTTGCGTTGCGTCTTGTTGGCGGGAGCAATGGGTGACGCGCAGACGATTTCCTTCAACACCTCGGCCCAGCCGCTGCTGCACAAAAACTTTGAACTCGTGGAGCAGGAGTGCCGGCGCCTCACTGCCGACGGCTACACCTTATATATATTAGCTGACAGTGGTAAACAGCTTGACCGCCTGAAGGAAATCTTCGGCGCCTTTGCTGAGCCTCTCAGCTTCATTCCCGTCGAACGTACCCTCCACGCAGGCTTCATCGACCACGACCTGCGTGCGGCGTTCTTCACCGACCACCAGATATTCGACCGTTACCACAAGTTCAGTCTCAAGAGCGAGCGGGCGCGCCGCGGCCATGCTGCCGTCACGCTCAAGGAGCTCCAGCAGCTGAGCATAGGCGACTATGTCGTGCACATCGACCACGGCATCGGGCGCTTTGGCGGACTGGTCAACGTGCCTTCCGATACGGGTCGCGGCTATCAGGAGATGATTAAAATCACCTATCAGCACGACGACACCGTCTATGTCTCCATCCACGCCCTGCACAAGATTTCCAAGTACAAGGGCAAGGAGGGCGAGCCGCCGCGCCTCTCCCACCTCGGCACCGGAGCCTGGGAACGCATGAAGGACCGTGTGAAGACCAAGGTGAAGGACATTGCCCGCGACCTCATCAGGCTCTATGCACAGCGAATGAAGGAACAGGGCTTCAGCTACTCGCACGACAGCTACCTGCAGCACGAACTCGAGGCGTCGTTCCTCTACGAAGACACGCCCGACCAGCTGAAGGCGACGCAGGACGTGAAGGCCGACATGGAACGCCCGCAGCCCATGGACCGCCTCGTTTGTGGCGACGTGGGATTCGGCAAGACCGAAGTGGCTGTGCGTGCAGCCTTCAAGGCCGCCGTCGATGGAAAGCAGACAGCCGTGCTCGTGCCGACGACCGTGCTGGCCTACCAGCACTATCAGACTTTCTCCTCGCGACTGAAGAACCTGCCCGTGCGCGTCGATTACCTCAGCCGTGCTCGCTCGACGAAGGAGCAGAAAGAGCTGCTCGCCGACCTCGAAGCCGGCAAAATCGACATCATCATCGGCACCCACAAACTGATTGGAAAGAGCGTGAAATTCCATGACCTCGGACTCCTCATCATCGACGAGGAGCAGAAATTCGGCGTCGGTGTGAAGGAGAAACTCCGTCAGATGAAGGTCAATGTCGATACGCTCACCCTCACAGCCACACCCATTCCGCGCACCCTGCAATTCTCGCTCATGGGTGCTCGCGACCTGAGCATCATCCAGACGCCGCCGCCCAACCGATACCCCATCCAGACGGAGCTGCACACCTTCTCGGCCGACGTGGTGGCCGAAGCCATCAACTTCGAAATGTCGCGCAACGGACAGGTGTTTTTAGTCAACAACCGCATCAACAACCTGCCCGAACTCGAGGCAATGATCCACCGGACAGTGCCCGACGCCCGCGTCTGTGTCGGACACGGACGCATGGATCCCAAGCAACTGGAGGAAGTCGTGATGGGCTTCATGAACTACGACTACGACGTCATGCTTTCGACAACCATCGTCGAAAACGGCATCGACGTGCCCAACGCCAATACCATCATCATCAACTCGGCACAGAACTACGGCCTCTCCGACCTGCACCAGATGCGCGGCCGCGTCGGCCGAGGCAACAAGAAAGCGTTCTGCTACTTGCTTGCGCCGCCACTTGCAGCCCTGCCCGACGATGCCCGACGCCGACTCAAGGCTATCGAGAGCTTCAGCGATCTGGGCAGCGGACTGCAGATTGCCATGCAGGATCTCGACATCCGTGGCGCCGGCAATATGCTCGGAGCCGAACAGAGCGGCTTCATCGCCGACCTGGGCTACGAAACCTATCAGAAAGTGCTGGCAGAAGCCATGTCGGAACTGAGGCGGGAAAGCCCCACCTCCACCCACAACCTTCTCCCATCTCCCTCCCAGGGAGGGGAAAAGGGCCTGCCGAATGGCAACACCCCCTCCATGGGAGAGGCTTGGAGTGATGTCTCCATCGACTCCGACCTCGCCGCCTTCTTCTCCGAATCCTTTGTGCCCTCGTCGAGCGAGCGCATGAACCTCTACCGCGAGCTCGACGACCTTAGTACCGAAGGCCAACTGCAGGCCTACCGTCAGCGACTCATCGACCGCTTCGGCTCACTGCCCTTCGAGGCAGAGGAACTGTTGCGCGTCATGCCTCTCAAGTGGGCTGCGGCACAACTCGGCATCGAGCGACTCACACTCAAGCAACGCCGCATGATATGCTATTTCCCTACCGAAAAGGAAAGCCCGTACTACAAGAGCGATGCCTTCGGACAGGTGATCCACTATGCGTCGTGGCATCCCCGCCAGTGCAAACTGCGCGATGAGAAAGTCCGCTCACTCCTCATCTACGACGTGCAGACCGTCGAGCAGGCACTCGGCATCCTCAACGAAATGCTCCGTCCCATCGACTGACTTTCTCCCAATCTCCGTACGCAATGACGACGCTTGAAACTCTGACAAGAAAGGGGCTGACGGGCAATGCACTGAAGGTGATAGCCATCGTCGCCATGACCATCGACCACTTGGCACGGATGATGTAAGTTTCCCTCAACCATCGCGCAAATAACGCAGTCGAGCTGTTCAGTCGGTTGTAAACCGCTGAGCAGCTCGATTGTGTTAAGAGATGGAGTGGGGTTAAATCGAAGCTTCTACACTCCACTGGAAGGCACGGATGCCGAGCATGGGGTTGTCGTCGTCGACCTCCTTGAGGCGGCGCAGCAGGGCGGATGCCTGTTCGTCGTCGACGACGGTGAGGATGGCGCTGTTCATGGTGGGCCATGCGTGCGAACCCAGGTGCGGGTCGCCGGTCTTGCTGCCGCAGCCACCTACCTGTTCGAAGAAGGTGTAGCCACGGGCGTTCGTGCGGCTCAGCACGGCCAGCACGTTGTCTTTCTGTGCCTGGTCAAAGGCTATGAAGATGGATTTCATGCGTTCCCACCCCCATCCCCTCCCTGTGGGGGAGGGGCGTAGAATGTTTGGTGGGGGTGATATTCTACTATTATTATATTCCTTGTTTGTTTTGTGGTGACAGACCACGCCCCTTCCTTGCAGGGAGGGGTGGGCCTTATTCTTCGTCGTCCTCAGCCACGAAGTGCAGCTCCTGCTGAGCGTGCTCCTTCCAGTAGGCGTTGAGCTCGCGTTGCTCGCGCATCTTGCGACGCTGGCGCTTCACACCGTTGCCGCCGAAGATGCAGAACATCGACGGGGTGTAGATGAGGGTGAGGATGGTGGAGGCCGTCAGACCGCCGATGATGGCGATACCCATGCCGCGCCACATCTCGGCACCGACACCTTGCGACATGGCCATGGGGACCATACCGAGGATGGTGGTGAGCGAGGTCATGAGGATAGGACGCAGACGGCTGCGGGCTGCGGCGACGGAGGCTCGGATCAGGCCATAGCCGCGTTCGCGTAGCAGCTGGGTGTAGTCGATGAGCACGATACCGTTCTTCACCACAATACCGATCAGCATGATGCCACCGAGCATCGACATGATGTTCAGGTTCTGACCCGTGAATATCAGCGAGTAGATGATACCAGCGAAGGCGAAAGGCACCGTAATCATGATGATGAAGGGGTAGGTGAGGGACTCGAACTGGGCAGCCATGACAATGAACACGAGCAGGATGATGAGGATGCCCAGTGTGCCCAGGTCGCGGTTGGAGTCCATCTGGTCTTCGTACGAACCGGCAACCTGGATGGTGATACCTGCGGGTATGTCCATGTTCTCGTAAATACTGCGTCCGAGCGCAACACCGTCCGACAGTGCGTAGCCGTCCTTGAGCACGGCATTGACGGTGACGATGCGCTGGCGGTCCTTACGTTCGATGGTCGGTGGAATTTCGCTTTCGATGATGTTGGCGATGTCGCGCACACGGACGTTGCCGCGTTGGGTGGGCACGAGCATGTTGAGGATGTCTTCTTTGCTCGTACGTGCGTCGGGCTCGTAGCGAACCTTGATATCGTATTCGTCACCGTCTTCGCGGTAGTAGGACATGAGCGAACCGTTGATGAGGTTGCGCACGGCATTCGATGCATCGCTCATGCCGATGCCCAGTTCGGCGAGTTTGTCGCGGTCGAAATCGACAACGAGTTCGGGCTGGAAGTCCTGTCGAGAGATGTTGGTCTGACCTACCATCTCGTTTTCGGCAAGCTTGGCTGCCAGTTCGTTGGCCAGCTGACCGGTGGCATCCATGTCGTAGCCGTAGATTTCGAACGTCGCGGTGCTCTGTCCACCCATGCCGCCGCCCTGGCGACCGCCGAGCATGACTTGGAACTTGTCGAGTTCGGGAATGGCTTTGCAGTCTTCACGCATCTCGTCACAGATGGCTACAAGTCCCTTGTCGCGCTGGTTCGAGGGTACGAACTGGATATTGAACGAGGCGATGTGGGTACCGTTGTCCGAGAGTGAGGCGAAGGTGTTGTTGTCGCCTGCCTGACCGACGGTGAAGTTGCACGCTTGCAGGTCGCTGCCATAGCGCTTCATCCACTTGTCAGCCAGCTGTCGCGCTATCTCCTGCGTCACTTCCTTACGCGTTCCGATGGGGGTCTGCAGCGTGACGCCGACACGACCCGAGTCGTTGGCAGGGAAGAACTCCGTCTTCAGTCCGATGACCTTCATCGTGACGATGGAGGAGACGAAGAACAGGACGCACAGTCCGATGACGGTCCAGCGGTGGCGTACGGCCCAGTTGATGAGCTGTTCGTATTTGTCGTCGAGCTTGTCGAGCCAGCGCTGAACGGGGCCGTAGAGTTTCTTGAACAGCTTGCTCTGTTTCTTCTGAAGTCGGAGCATCTGCGAGCAGAGCATCGGCGTGAACGACAGGGCCGACGTCGTGGAGATGGTCATGATGATGCACATCATCCAGCCGAGCTGCTTGAAGAGCACACCCGTCATACCCGTCACCATCGTGAGTGGGAAGAACACGGCAATCATGGTTAGGGTCGAGGCGATGACGGAGATAGCCACCTCGTTCGTCGCGTGGATGGCTGCTTGTTTCGGGTCGCTGCCTCGTTCGATGTGTGTCGTCACATTCTCGAGGACCACGATGGCGTCGTCGACGACGTTACCGATGGCGATGGTGAGACAGGCGAGCGAAATCATGTTGAACGAACCGCCCGTGGCATACAGATAGATGAACGACGCGATGAGCGACATCGGGATGGTGATGGTGATGATGACCACGGCACGCCAGCGTCCGAGGAACGCAAACACGACGATCACGACGAAGAGCATGGCGTAGATGATGGTCTCGGTCAGCGTGTTGATGGTGTTCATGATGTTGTCCGAGGTGTTGATCATCACCTGGATGTTCACGTCGGAGGGAAGGTTCTTGCGCAGTTCGGGCAGCATCTTGATGACCTTGTTCGAGATGGCTACCGAGTTGGCACCGCTCTGCTTCTGGATGATGACGATGGCGCCCTGCTTGCCGTTGGTGAAGGTGGACTGGGCACGCTCCTCGACGTTGTCAACAATGCGGGCCACGTCGCGCAGGTACACTTTTGCGCCGTTGAAACTGCCGACGACGACATTCTCCATTTGCTTCGGGTCGGTGAACTCACCTTCGACGCGCACGGTGTAGGTTGTCGTACCGATATCGACCGAACCGCTGGTCGTGTTGCGGTTCTCCGAGGCGATGGCAGCGCTGACCTGTGCTGCGCTCAGTCCGTAGGCTTCCATGCGCTTCGGGTCCATGTAGATGTTGATTTCGCGCTCAGGCGCACCGCCGATGCTGACAGTACCCACGCCGTCGATGCGCGCCAGCGGGTTGGCGACGTTCTCGTCGAGGATTTTGTAGAGTGCCTGCTGGCTCTCTTCGGCCTGCACCGAGAGCAGGACGATAGGAATCATGTCGGTCGAGAACTTGAAGATGATGGGCGTGTTGGCGTCGTTCGGCAGCGAGTTGCTCACCATGTCGAGCTTGTCGCGAACGTCGTTTGTCAGGTCGTCGATGTCGTATCCGTACTCGAACTGCATGGTGATGACGCTCACGTTCTCGCGCGAGTTGCTGGTGATGTGCTTGAGGTGCTCGACGGAGTTGAGCGTATTTTCGAGCGGACGAGTCACGTTGTTTTCAATGTCGTTGGCCGACGCACCATTATAATAGGTAAAGATCATAATGGTATTGGTCTCGATGTCCGGCATGAGGTCGATAGGCAGCTTGACTGCCGAGAACACACCGAACACAATCACGGCCAGGAATACGAGGCTCGTCATAATCGGTCGTTTGACCGCTCCTTCATATAAACTCATGATAGACCCACCCCCGACCCCTCGCTGCATGGAGGGGAGTAGAATGGTTTATGGGGGTGTATATTCTACTTGTGTTATTGCTCAAAGTGACCACTCCCCGCCCTTGTGAGGGGTAGGGGGGAGGGCCGGTTATTTTATCACTTCCACTTCGCGTCCGTTGGCCAGCTTGGTCTGACCGGCTGTGACCACTTGGTCGCCGTCGCGCACGCCGCTCAGGATTTCATACTGGTCGCCGATCTGGCGTCCGAGCTCCACTTTGTTGTAGCTGACTTTGCCGTCTTTATAGACATAGACGTAGCGGTCGCCGGCACCAATCTGCTTCACGACAGCCACGTCGGGCACCAACACGTGCTGCTCGTCGCCGAAGTTGACGGTGGCGCGGGCGAACATTCCAGGACGCACTTTCTGCGACTGGTTGTTGATGGTGATTTCGACGGGGAAGGTGTGTGTCGTGGCGTCGATCGAAGGATAAACGATGGTGACGGTGCCGGTGAAGGCTTCGCCGGGGTAGGCGTCGAGCTCCAGATCGACGGGCATGCCGCGGTGCATTTTCGAATAGTTCACTTCGGAGATGTTGACAATGAGCTTCACGGGGTTGGTCTGCTCGATAGTCAGCACGGGCTGTCCGCCGTACATGTCGCCGTTGTCGTAGTTGCGGGCGGTGACGACGCCGCTGATGGGAGCGGTGAGCTGGGTGTTCTGTACGAGCTGACGGTATTGTGTCTCGAGCACGTCGAGCTGCATCTTCACGTTGTCATACTCTGCCTTCGAGGCGCCGCCCACTTCGTAGAGGGCGCTGGTGCGGTTGTACTCCACTTTCATGTTGTCGATCTGCAGCTTGAGCTGGCGCAGGTTCGACGCGTCGAGCTGTACGACCACCTGTCCTCTGCGCACGACGTCGCCCACATCCACCAGCACGCGCTCGATGCGCAGCGGGGCGTTCGGGGCGATGTTGTTCTTGACGTCGCTCTCCACCGTGGCGCTGTAGGTTTCTACCTGTGGAATGCTTTGGCTGTGAACCTGGGCAATCTTCACTTGGGGCTTGGCTTCAGCCTGTGCAGCTGCGGCCTCCTCGCTCTGCGAGTTGCTGCTGCACGAAATCATGGCGATGGCCGCAATGAGTGTGAGTGCGGCCGAATAATACTTATTCATATATCTTATCTTTTTTTATTCTCAATTTCCATTTTTTCACTCTTCACTTTTCACTCTTCACTTTTCACTTTTCACTCTTCACTTCAAGTATGTCTCGCGTCCCAGCGTGTAGTCCAGGTCGGCACGGTTGGTGAGATAGTTGTAGATGCTCTGGTGGTAGGTCAGTCGGGCCTGCGTGAGAGCCACCTGACTCTGGTTCAGTTCGAGGATGGTGCCGCGGCCCACTTCGTAGCGCTTTTCGTTGATGGTGACGGCCTTCTGTGCCTGGCGGATGGCTTCGTGGTTGCTGCCCACCTGCACGATGCTGGCTGCCATGTTCTTCGAGTAGCTCTCGGTGGCCATCGACAGCTGGCGTCGGGTGTTTTCGCGCGTGTCGCTCAGTTCGGAGAGCTGCAGCTTCGTCTTCTTCAGAGCGGTCCAGTTCGTGGCCTTGAAGATGGGAATGGAGAGCACGAGTGTGAAGGATGCGCTGGGCGCATAGTCGTACTTCCACAGCCGCCAGTTGTCATTGTAGAGCGACTGATACTGACCGGTGAGCTGGAAACCAAGCGTAGGCATGAAGGCGGTGCGCTGTATCTTGAGCGAACGTTCGAGCAGCTTTTGGTTGAGGTCCAGCTGGCGCATCGCCGAGTTGTTCTGCAGTTCGGCTTCGTAGGCCTCGATGTTGGGCAGGGTGAGCAGACGTTCGTAGCTCTCGAGGCTGTCGTTGATGTGGATGTCCACATTCTCCGTCACGCCCATCAGCACTTTCAGCTGCAGTTTGGCCAGGGTGACGCCCGTCTCGGCCTGCACGAGGTTGGAATTCATCGAGCGCATCTGCACCTCGGCACTGATCTTGTCGTATTCGCTCACCGAACCGACCTCGTATTTCTTGTTCACCACGTCGAAGTTCTGCTTCGAGATGTCGTAGCTGTCCTGCATGACACGGTGCGAATCCTGTGCCAGCATCGTCTGGTAGTAAGCCTTCGTCACCTGGTTGATGAGGTCCAGTCGCGACGCGCGAGCTTTCTCCTGTGCCAGCAGGATGTCTTGCTTCGTGAGCTTCATGTTCTGATAGACAGCCGGCGCGAAGAGGGGCAGCGACATGGTGGCAGCGGCTGCCACGGTGTTGGTGTTGTCCTTACCCATCTTGAATTTCTGGTCGCCCAGTTTCATCTCGGCAGCCAGCAGCGTGTGCTGCAAGTTGCCCGTCACGTTCACTTCGGGGAGCAGTGCCATCCATGCCTCGCGGTTGGCAATCTTCTTCAGCTCGACGTCCTTGTCCGCCACGCGGATCGTGGGGTTCTCGGCCAAGGCAATGTCGATAGCCTGCTCGAGCGTGAGGTCGAGCGTGCCCAGCGTACTGCTGCCGTCCTGCGCCCAGCCGGCGATTGGAACCACCGCAGCCAGCAGGCATGCAATCCATTTTTTACCTTTGTTCATAGTGCTGTTTTATTGTTTTTTGTTGATTTTCTTGTCTAGGATCTCCAGTCCCTTCGGCGTGCAGATGCCGCGGAAGAAGGTGTCGTAAACGGTATATACGATTTCCTGCATCGGAAACTCCTTGTAGATTTCGTGCTCCATCATCGCGCGGCTGACCAGGTCGAACATACGCGTAATCAGCACGTAATCGACGCCCGAGCGGAACAGTCCCTGCTCCACGCAGCTGTTGACAAAGCGCAGCATGTCCTCCTTGCGCGTCTTGCTCTCCTCTTCGAAGCCCTTGGCGATGCTGTCGTAGCGCTTGCAGTCGGTGATGAACTGAGCACTCACGCGGCGCACTTCGTCCATCTTCATGTTGAACACGCCGGCAAACACCTCGAGCGGGTTGTCGCCCTGGCTGGCGATCTCAGCGATGCGGCGCTTGTTCTGCTCGTGGTTGTAGCGGATGCTGGCGAGCAGCAGGTTCTCTTTGTCCTCGAACATCTCGTAGAGTGTCCGTTTCGACATCTGCAAGTCGGCGGCAATGTCGTCCATCTTGACGCTCTTGATGCCGTTGGCAAAAAACAGGTCCATGGCGCGTCGGAGAATCCGTTCGCGAACTTCTTCCTGATGCCCGTTGCAATTCTGTGCCATTTTATCTCCTCTTTCTTTCGAATCTCTTTACCTATCTATGTAAATAGGTACGCGCGTGAGTGTGTGCGCTTCCAAAAACGCTGCAAAGGTACACAGAAAACTTTTAACCGCAAAATAGTTTTCAAAATATTTCTATGCCCCGCTTTACATTTAACAAAAATTCAGACTGAACCCTCCGAAAACGCCCACTTTCTCTGCATTATGTGCGAATCCATCCTCTGCCGACCGCCCCTCAAACCCCGCCCTTCCGCCCTCCAAACCCAGCCACTGCTCGCATCAATCCCGTTGATGCGCCCCTCAAATGTCAAAATATCAATGATATTTTCAAAAATCTCAATGGAATTTGTAAAAATCTCAGTGGAATTTCTAAAAATATCAATGATATTTTGACTTATGTCTGCGCTGCGGCTGAGTTTTCTCCGCGCTGCGGCTGAGTTTTCGCTGCGCTGCCATCGACTGACAACTGCGGTCGGGACAAAAAAACAGGGAGGTGGCGTGGCCATCTCCCTGCGGTAGGATGCGGGTGGGTGCGTCGTTGCAGCGGTGTCGGTCAGAGCCCGTCGCGCAGGAAGTCGAGGGCTTCGTCGATTTCCTGGCGGCTTGCCGTCTGGTTGAGGCGCAGTTGGCCGACGTCGGCGAGGAGGGTGAAATTGATGGTGTCGCCCTCGTTCTTCTTGTCGTGCTGCATGAGACGGAAGAGGGTGGGGTAGTCGTCGCACGAATAGTCGAGCGTGCCGTAGTGCTCGCGGATGTAGCCCACGACCTGGCGCATCACGTCGGTCGGGAAACCGCACTTCACACACGACAGATACAGTTCGCACACCAGTCCGAACGCCACTGCGTAGCCGTGCAGGATGGGGCGTCCCTGCTCCATGGCGAAACTCTCGAAGGCGTGGCCCACGGTGTGGCCCAGGTTGAGCGCCTTGCGCAGTCCCTGCTCGTGCGGGTCCTGCTCGACGATGCGCTGCTTCACGCCCACGCTGGTGGCGAGGAGTGCTGCCAGCGTGCCCTCTGCGGCGACCGTGTCGAGGCAATCGGTGGCGAGGAGCTCGCCGAGGTGCTCACGGCTGCTGATCAGTCCGTGCTTCAGCATCTCGGCATAGCCGCTCAGCAGGTTTTCGCGGTCGAGTGTGCGGAGGAAGAGGGTGTCGATCAGCACGGCGTCGGCCTCGTTGAACACACCGATTTCGTTCTTCAGACCGCCGAAGTTGATGCCGGTTTTTCCGCCCACGCTGGCATCTACCTGTGCCAGCAGTGTGGTGGGGATGTTGATGTAGTGCAGTCCGCGCTTGAAGGTGGAGGCAGCAAAGCCGCCCAGGTCGGTGACCATGCCGCCGCCCAGGTTCACCATCAGGCTATGGCGTGTGGCCTTGCCCGCCTGCAGCGCTGTCCATACGTCGGCGAGCGTCTGGAGCGTCTTGGCGGTGTCGCTGTGCCGGATGACGATGGGTTCCGTGCCCTGCAGGCAGGGCAGGTCCCGCAGTTGCGGCCAGCAGAGGCGCACCGTCACGTCGTCGCACAGGACGAACAGGCGGTCGTGCTTCACACTGGCAACTGCCTCGCTCAGCTTCGTTTGTATGTCTTCTGAAAAAATGACGTTCTGCATCTTCGTTCTCCTTTTCTTCGTTGTACTTTGTACTTCGTACTTTGTCCTTAGTTGAAGTGTTTATTGTCGATATATACCTCGAGCACTTTCGCCGTCGCGTCGTGGGGCACGAGGTAGAGGTCGGCGTCGCAGGCGGGCACGAGGCATACGCCGCCCCGCTGAAGGCCGACGGCTGTGGCGGGGTCGGACACGGGCTGGATGGTGCATCCGCCTTCGAGGCAGAGGTAGATGATGAAAGAGTCGTACTTGAATAGCTTGCGGTGGAACGGACGCGTGACGTTGTGAATCTTCACCGTGAAGTAGGGGCATTCGGTCAGTGCGACGGGTTTGTTCACACGTTCGCTGTAGTTGGTCAGGTACGAGCTGTAAACCTTGTAGTCGATGGCGTCCTCGGCAAGTGCGGTGTGCAGCTCGCGCAGCTTCCCGTCGAGCCCTGGCCGGTTGTAGTCGAAGATGCGGTAGGTGACGTCGCTGCTTTGCTGAATCTCCGCCACCATGATGCCGCCACAGATGGCGTGTACTCGTCCGGCTGGGATGAAGAAGACGTCGCCCCGCTTCACCTCGTGCCGCATGAGGACGTCGGTGATGCTGCCGTCCTCGACGCGCTTGGTGTATTCGTACTTACTGATTTGCGACTTGAAGCCGCTGTAGAGGTGGGCACCGGCGTCGGCCTCCATCACAAACCACATCTCGGTCTTGCCCAGCGTGTGGTGGCGCGCTGCCGCGAGCTGGTCGTCGGGGTGGACCTGTATGGACAAATCTTCGCGGGCGTCGATGAGTTTGAGCAGCAAAGGGAAGGTCAGGCCATACATAGCCTTCACCTTCCTGCCCAGCAGTTGCTCGCCGTAGTCGGCGGTGAGGCGGCTCAGGGTCTGTCCCGCCAGCGGTCCGTTGCTCACCACGCTTTCGTGTCCCTCCACGGCACTCACCTCCCAGCTTTCGCCGATGGGTGCATCGTCGGACGGCAGTCCTTTCAGCGGCTTGATGCGCTGTCCGCCCCACACCTTTTCCAGCAGGTTTTCACGAAACTGTAGGGGATAGAGTCTTTCCATGTCGGTCGTGGCTGAATGAAGGGGATTTTACTGAAAAAAACTGAAGTTGACGGAGCCGTAGTTGCGATGGTCCACAAAGTGCGGATGGTCGGTGAACGAGTCGGTACGGCCGTGTTCGAGGATGAAGAGTCCGTCGGGCGCCAACAGCTGACTCTCGAACACCAGGTTGGGAATCGTGCGAAGCTTGTCGAGCGCGTAGGGAGGGTCGGCAAAGATGAGGTCGAACTGCTCCGTGCAGCGGGGCACATAGCGGAAAACGTCGGCGTGGAGCGGCAGCCAGGCCTCGTCGCGCAGCTCGTGGCTGAGGCGCATGAGGAACTGCCAGTGGCGGTAGTCCCGCTCCACACTCACCACACGGCGGCAACCGCGCGACAGCAATTCGAGGCTGATGCTGCCCGTGCCTGCGAACAGGTCGAGCGCCGTGGGCTCAGCGTCGAAGTCGATGTCGGCGCTGTGCTGAAGGATATTGAACAGACTTTCTTTGGCAAAATCGGTGGTGGGACGTGCCTTGAACGTCGTTGGCACGTCGAAACGCTTATGTTTGTATTTTCCGCCGATGATGCGCATCTGCTATTGAAAGTGAAAAGTGAAAAGTGGAAAGTGAAAAGTGAAAAAATGAATGTACGAGGGATTGTTTGATCAGAAACCACAGACGAGCAGCGTCTGCAGGTCGTAGGGAATGCCGCTGAAGTGCGGGTCGCTGCGCTCGGTGAGCGAGGTCTGCTTGATGAAGTAACGCATCTTGTCCGTGAGCTGCTGCCCTACATTTTCTGCCTGACTGCCGAGGCGGTTCGCGTCCTCCACAATCTCGAGGCTGTCGTCCAGCTGGTCGAACTCCAGCGTCTTCCACACGTTGAGCAGGTAGTACTGGCAGTCGCCCATGCCGCGCACCCCATAGGTGTTGACAAAGAGCAGACGCCCCTGGTCGAAGGCATAGATGGTCATCTCCTCTTCGTGGATGTAGGCAAACATCTTGCGCCCGCTGCCAATCATGCTGCGCTCGCTGAAAAACTCGATCAGCGTCGAGGCGGCAGCATAGAACCGGGCCCGTGGGAAGTCGTCGTGCAGCAACTGATAGACGTTCTTGTCCAGCCCGAAAATAATGGCAATGCCGGAGCGCCGCAGCACATTGTAGGATATGTGCGGCTGTACGGCGTGGTCATAGGCATGGGCATCCACATCGGGCGTCGTGCTGCCGTGGAAAACGAAGTTGAACGTGCTGTCGATCTGTTCTCGGTCGAAGGCGGCTGTCGGAACAGTCGTGAACTGTGGCGTGCTCACCAGTACGTTCACTCGCTGATACTGAGCCTTCAACAAATTGACCGTCTGCAGCGCTTCTTTCAGGTTGGCAGCCATCGACACGACGGGTTTCACCTCGAATGTCTCGTAGCGGTAGGGCTGACTGACGTCCGACGGGGTGTAGATGCAAAAAGAAAGTCCATCCGTAGAGATACGGATGGACAGACTTTTCAATTTATTTTCTCCATCCATTCTGAGAAAGTTCTGTGTCTTTGAAATGTTTAGTGTTTGGCGTTTAGTGTTTAGCGTGCTGGTGACTCACCAGGCGCTCAACGCTCAACACTCAACAGTCAACAGTCGTAGGATTAGTCCCAGTTACCAGCCATCTTGTTGCCAGTGTCCTGAAGGTCGCCCACACGCAGGCCGTACCATTCGCCTTCGAGGTCGTCGGCGTTGTCTTCAAACAGGTCGGCACGGTTCTTGTGCAGCTTTTTGAGCACAGACTTGAGGTTCTTCACGCGCTTGTCGTCCACACCATACATGTAGTCGTCCATGCTTGCACGGAACTCGATGAGGTTCTCAAATTCGTTCGAACGCATATTGAAGGCATCCTTCTTGCGCAGCTGAATCAGGGCTCCTTCGCGGCCTACAGGAACGTAGCGCAGCGAGTCGGGACAGCTGATGCCCAGACGCTCGGCAGCCGATACCCACACGGTGTCGCGCTTGATGATGCCCTTCTGAACGGCTTCGCGCTCTGTCATGCCGGCTTCGAGCTGGTCGTCGCTCAGTTCACCTTCCTTGATGATACGGTCAATCATCTTTCCATTCTTCACGAAATCGACGAGTGAATCGATGTCGCCGCAGTACCAGCCGTAAACCATCCTGTACTGTTCCTCGGCCGAACGGATTTCCCAGAGACGAGCCTTAACAATGTTTTCTCTTTCTGCGCGCTTTTCATCGAAAGCGATGTCACTGTAGATACTGTTGAAGCAGGCATAGGCCAAACCCAGCGTGCACACAACGAGAATCCAATTGATAACTGATTTTTTCATTGATTTATGTTTTTTATTGATGATTTTGCACTACCTTTGCACAAAGTCCGTGCAAAAATACTAAAAAGGATTGAGATTCAGCACTAATTTTTCTTTTTTTTGAAAAAAAGATGTTAATTGACTACCTAAAGGAACAAATCGGAGCAAATTTTGGGCATTTGCCGACGCAAGACCAAGAAAATGCGATCGACCTGCTGGCGCAGTTCATTTTGTCGCCAGAATCGAACCGTGTGTTTCTGCTCAAAGGGTTTGCCGGAACTGGAAAAACGTCGCTTCTCGCTGCTGTGGTCAAGACACTCGAACAGCTCGAACGCCCCTGTGTGCTGATGGCGCCGACGGGTCGGGCGGCCAAGGTCTTCTCTCTCTATGCCGACCATCCCGCATTTACCATCCACAAACGCATCTACCGGCAGAAGAGTATCGACGCCGACAGCATTTTTTCGCTGAACTACAACATGCTCCACCGCGTGTTTTTCATCGTCGATGAGGCCTCGATGATTAGCAACACGCAGGACTATTCTGCCCAGCACGCTTCGCTGCTCGACGACTTGATTTCCTTTGTCTATGCCGGCGACCAGCAGTGTCGGCTCATCCTGGTCGGCGACACCGCTCAGCTGCCCCCCGTCGGTGAGGCCGAGAGCCCTGCATTGCAGTCCGAAGTGCTGCGCTCCTACGGACTGGAAGTGATGCAGACAACGCTCCGGCAGATTGTTCGCCAGCAGGAAGAATCGGGCATCCTGTGGAATGCGACCGTCCTGCGACGGCTCATCGACACCGAACAGGTGTTCGACCTGCCGAAGATTCGTTTCTTCGGCTTCAAGGACGTGGTCAATGTGCCTGGCGACGAACTCATCGAAACGCTGTCGAACTGTTATGCCCGCTTTGGGCTGGACGAGACGATGGTGGTGTGCCGCTCAAACAAGCGTGCTGTCGTCTATAACAACGGCATCCGCAGTCAGATTCTCGGTCGCGAGGAGGAACTGAGCAGCGGCGACTTGGTCATGATTGCCAAAAACAATTACTTCTGGGTCAAGGCATCGGCAGCACCCGCCACATCGACCTCCGGCGAGGGAATGGAGAGACAGCGCGATGAGGCCGTCGGGGCTTCGGTCTCGTTCCTTGCCAACGGCGACGTCGCCGAGGTCGAGCGGGTCCGCAACGAGCGCGAACTCTACGGCTTCCACTTCGCCGATTGCACGTTGCGACTGCCCGACTACGACGACTATGAGGTCGAAGCCACCGTTCTGCTCGACACGCTACATGCCGAGGCACCGGCGCTGAGCCGCGATCAGCAGGAACTGCTCTTCCAGCGTGTGATGGAGGACTATGCCGACATCCCGCAGAAGCGCGAGAGGTTGAAGAAGATGAAGGACGATCCATACTTCAATGCCCTGCAACTCAAGTATGCCTATGCCGTCACCTGCCACAAGGCGCAGGGCGGACAGTGGAGCCATGTGTTCATCGACCAAGGCTACATGACCGACGACATGCTCGGTCCAGACTACTTCCGTTGGCTCTACACGGCACTGACCCGCGCCACGCAGACCGTCTATTTCGTCAACTGGCGCGACGTACAGACGCTGATCGACCCCGCCTGAAACGCATCCTGACTACGTTCGGAGAAAAAAACATCCCCTCCGGACTTCCTTTCGTGCGGAAGTCGGAGGGGATGACTGTGTGCGGACGAATGCCCCTTATTTCTTCTTGAAATTCTTCTGCTTCAGCGTCCAGCCGTCGTAGCCTTTGAGGTCGCCGTTCAGGAATAGGGCGTCGAAGTCCTTCTTCCCGCGCAGCTGCCATTCGAGCCAGCTGAGCACCATCTGGGCGTTGGCTCCGCCTGCGGGCTGGTTGTACGTGCCGCCATGGCCGCTCAGTGTGTTGTCGGCCCATACGACAGGCACCTTGCGGATGGATTCGTAGTCGGTCTGGGCATTGCGGTAGGCCACATCGGTCGGGCCGCCGGTGAGGTAGAGAACGGGTGCGTGCAGGTTTTTCAGCGATTTGGCCGAGGCACCAGCCATCTCCATGCCGCCCATGCCGGCGTTGAGGATGAGGTAAGTCTTCAGTCGTGTGTCGGCTGCATTGGCCAGCACCTGGGCACCGCCGCACGAGTGGCCGGCAGCAGCCATCTTCTCCGTATCCACCTTATTATAATAAGGAGAGGCCTTGTCTGCGGCCTGCTGTCCGATCCAGTCCATCGCCTTCGCCACCATGCTGGAGGGCGTCTGCTGTTCGCGGCGCTGTCCCTGGTACTGCTGCATCTCGCCGATGGCCACGACGACGTAGCCATGCGACGCTACATGAGTGAGCATGTTCTCGTAGCCTACCGACGTGTCCATACAGCCGCCGTTGGTAAAGATAAGTACGGGCAGTTTTCCTCCGCTGCGACGCACGGCCTGCTCCATGTTGTTGGGGTGATAGACGGTGAAGTCGGGCAGGCTCTTTTCGCGAACAGCCACAGCCTTGAAGGGACCGTTGCCGCCGAAGTCGGGCACCTTCAGCTGCTCGATCGTCAGCGACGGGTCGTCCATGCCGAGGTGGCGTGCGAAGAAGGCATCCATGGCTGGGCGAGTGAACTCCAGCTGTTGGTCGAACGCCACGCCGTGCTGTCCATGCACGACAACGGTCTCGACAGGAGTACCTGCCTGGCGCATCTTCTGCACCCAGTCGAGTGTCAGGTTGGGACGCACGATGGGGTCTTCGCCGCCTTGCAGCACGAGGATGGGGGTAGTCATGCGGTGAATGTAGCCAATGGGCCACCACTCAGGGTGTTGCGACCACGGCGAGTTGGGATTGCCAATCTCTGTCGGTGGAGCACCGCCAACGGCACAAGCCACGTCGCACGTCTGCTCTTTCCACGGCCCGCCTTCGTCGGGGAAGTCGGGGCTGTCGGCACTCACGCCGGCCATGAGCGACAGATGTCCGCCAGCCGAGTGGCCGAAGGTGCCGATGCGCTGTGGGTCGATGCCCAGTTCGGCGGCGTGGGCTTTCATCCATCGGATGGCACAGCGCACGTCCTCGATGCAGGCTGGGAAGGGGGCTTCCTGCACAAGGCGGTAGTTCATGTTGCACACTACATAGCCCTTCATGGCATAATCGATCATCAGCGTGCGATAGACGGCATCGTTCTTCGAGCCGGCACTCCAACCGCCACCGTGGATAATGAGGATGGCAGGACAAACGCCTGTGGCGTCGGCAGGTTTGGCCAGGTCGAGCACGGTGTTCGGACCCTTGTCCGTTCGATAGGGGATATTCTCAGTCACGACGACGCTGCGTTGCGCCGATGCGGCCATTGCGATGAGCACGGCCGACAGTAAACTAACAATTCTTTTCATGGTTCTTTGATGGTTGTTGTGTGTGTATTTGTGTTAGATGTGCAAATATAAAGAAAATATATGAGGGCAGCAACGTTTTAGGCGAAAAGTTGAATACTTTTCGCAATGTCAGGTTCACGACCGAGCTCGACGCGGTGTGAACTCGGGTGCGGTGCAGCGTGGCCGTGTGTCGTTCACCGTGCCACCACGCCGTCAGCCGACATGAATTCCTTCCAAAACTCGGTCGTGTTGCCATGCTCGAAGGCTCCGCCGCCACACCAAGGGGCCACGAAGAGCCAGAGAGCTTCGTCGTGCTGCATGTTCTGCCACGACGGAACGCTGTTGCATTCTGCCAGACAAGCCATCTTGTTCGGATACATGCGGCGCAGGTACTGGAAATTGGCAGCGTTCGACCTGTGGTCTGTGTTGCCCTGCGGATAGGCATCGTTGGCCACAAGGTCCACATAGGCGTCGCCAGGATACCAGTCGGAGTCGTTGAGCACGGAGGTCCAGACCCACAGCAGGTTATGGATGCCCTTCGCCTGAAAATAGTCGAACATGTAGTGCCACAGCTGTTTGAAACCCTCGGCTCCGTCGTTGGCCCACCAGAACCATCCGCCGGCAGCTTCGTGCAACGGTCGCCAAAGGATGGGTATGCCCTGGCTCTGGTATAGGAGCAGGAGGTCGGCCACGCCGTCAAGCTTCTGGCGGAAGATGCTGTTTTCGGGCGTCCCTTCGGTGGCACAGCGCAGGGGCGAGATGCGGCAAGGATTCTTTCCGCCGCTGTAGAAGTTGGTCTGGGCCGAGGGACGGCCGCTATCGATGCTGCACACCATGTGGATGTGCCACATGAAACCGACGATGCCGCCAGCGTCGTGCCAGCGTTTGGCCGTGTCGGTGCGGTAGCTGATCCACGGTTGGTCGAAGTGCTGGAAGTCGAACACGTTGACCTTCGGGTAGCTGCCACATGCTTCGTAGATGCGTTGGGCGTCGCTCGTGTTGTAGTTCCACTCGGCTTGGCAACCGCTCATCACTCGACGGCCCCACACCTCATTGCGGAGGTAGCGATACAATGTCTTCACCGCCTTGTTGGCCTTGGGGTCAACGGGGCGTCGGTCGATTTGGGCGTGGCACACGGCATTCAGCGTGCAGAACAAGAGGCATAGGGAAATGAAATGTTTCATGTGTCGTGATGGTAGGTAAATGGTGTTCAGAAAAAGAGTACGATCAGTGCTGTCAGCAGTCCGAAAAGGAATATGTTGCGGGCTGTCAGACCAAGCACATGATTCAGCTCGCGTCCCGTGAGACGGCACAGCATACGGTAGGTCTGGAAGTGGAAAAGGAGGTAAGGCAAAACGACGAAAACGCCCTTGGGATGGAGCGAAACCACAATCGCAGCGGCCACAATGCCCAGCCAGAGGTAGGCATGACGGCCGGAGCGCTCCCCAAAACGTACGACGAGCGTTCGCTTGCCACTCAGACGGTCTTGCTCCACATCGCGGTAGTTGTTCACCATCAGCAGACAGTCGGTAGCAAGTCCCATGGCCAGTCCGAGGAGCAAAACCTCAACCCATTCCCCACCCGTCGGGGCAGTGACCACCCACCAGGTGAAGAATACGGGCACGAAACCGAAGAACACGACGACCAGCGCGTCGCCCCATCCACGGTAGGAAAGGTGTGTGGTGTAGAGGATGCAACCCGCCACGCAAAGCGCACCGACCGCAAGCATCCACCAACCTCCGTACCACACAAGCGGCAACCCGACCGCACAGCCCGCGAGCGTGGTCACCACGATGCCGCGCCGCATAGCCTCGGGCCGTATCCACCCCTGCGCACAGGCCCGTTCAGGACCCAGCCGGTCGGCGCGGTCTGTTCCTTTCTTGAAATCGAAGTAGTCGTTGACGAAGTTGGCGTCGATTTGCATCACGAAGGCAAACAGCAGGCACAAGAGAAATGCCCACACCATCTGCGGTGTGAGCATTCCTATCGTTTTGTATGCGCATGACCCGCCTATCAGGACCGGCGCAGCTGCACCCGTCAATGTCTTAGGTCGTGCAGCCAGAAACCATGCTTTCAGAGGTGACATACGCTCAAATGCTTTTTGCTTCTACCCTGCAAATATACGGATTTGCCTCTTTTCTACCAATGCTTTCACCATTTTTTTGAAACTTTCTCCCTACAAATGCCATTCTTTCAATCTTTTTCCATATCTTTGCACTTGCATTCCGTTTGGAGTGCAAAGACATATTGGTAAAACGAAGCGTTATGCTCGACTTGTTGATGGAAACGTGAGAAATTTCCCATAGTAGGCGAGAGGGTATGATGGTTCGCGCGTTTGGCGTGGACTGTTATGACTACAACTCCTGCAAGGTAATCTCACGACCTCCATCAAAGGTGTGGCATATCAGCGCCACGCTTCTGTATTTATAAATGCTCTTGAGGTGGTGGAGAGCAAAGTGAAAATGTAGTATTTATGAGAATGTGGAAATCTTTCACGAATGTTTCATGCCTCATCTTTTGGGGAATTGTGGTCTTTTGCTCCTGCCAATCGCGAGTAGAGAATAAGCAGCAACAACTACAAGAACATGGCTATGAGGTAGTGGCAGGTGATGACTATCTTTGGTATTATACAGAGGATAGTGTCTATTTCTATGATGCAGACCAAGATGAGGCGACCTGTGTACTGGCTCTTGGGCAGATGATGGACGGATATTACTTGATTAAACCTGACTTTGACGCTGAAGGACGGTTGTTCATTGACTGTAAGAAGTATGATGAACCCGTTTTGTTTGACAAAGGTTGGACAATGTATGACACACCTATGGACTCATCAGTAGTGGAGGCTGGTATAAAGTTTGCGGGTAGAAAAGGTTTTGCTTACCTGTCTGTTGAGGAGGAAATGGGAGAAAGATATGAATATATCATGTTATATAGTGCTGTTCATCCACATTGTGTCTATCAGTTGGATGGCAAGGCTGGCTTTGAGGGCAGTAAAGATGAAATCCATCTGACACTCAGTGGAAAGTTATATGCTCAGAAGCCGTTTAACGACAAAGAATTGAGCGATGCTGTATTCAATAATTATGGAAGGCTGGCGACCTTCACCTGGGATGTTGTCGTCAACTATGACGGTGAAGTTGTTAAGAAGGCCAATGGAATCTTCTTAGACAAGATAGGCGCAAGCATCCCTGTGTCGGCAGTCGGAACGCCAGAACTGGAAACCCGACTGCTGGATTATAAACAGGAAATCATGCAGAAGGATTTTGAATTGCGGGCTCAAGAACTGGCCTCACGTGCTTGTGACATTTATGCCTTGAATGATTTGTTCCGCAATCCTCGTAAGGCACAGCAAGATGTTGTAGGTGTATGGCAAGTAGTTGTAGGTGAGGTTACCCGTGTTAACACGTCACTGTTGGGACACGACTGGCTCGAAATGAGGACGAATGACCGCAATCTCGACGTAAGTATCTATACGTCTGATCTGAACTTTTTCGACCTAAAATTGCCTGCTACAATCTTATTCCGAGGAAAAGTCTCAGCACTATCATCTTTCAACAATCTCATTTTTGAGGATTGTGTATTCGAGGCTGTTTCTCAGGCACCTGTCCAAACAGAAAGAAGGAAAGATGGTTTGGATGTCTCCATGAATATGTGACGTCACTCCATCTATAAAATGACACAGGGCGGAAAATTGCTTTCCGCCCTGTGTCGTTGGAGTGTAGTTGAATTTATAGTTGAGCGAGTTCAACCACCTTGTTCACAGCGTCCTGGAGGCCGTCGATGTCCTTGCCGCCGGCGGTGGCGAAGTGGGGCTGACCGCCGCCTCCACCCTGCATGAGTTTGGCGGCGTCACGGATGATCTTGCCGGCGTTCTTGCCTGCGGCGACGAGGTCATCGCTGAACGAGACGGTGAGGTTGGGCTTGCCGTCGTTGAGGGCACCGATGACGATGAGCGTCTGTTCGGGGAACTGCGCACGGAGCTGGAAGGCGATGTCCTTCGCACTCTGCGCATCGACAGGCACGACATCGGCAATGACACGGACGCCGTTGACTTCCTCCTGATGAGCGATGAGGTCGCGCTTGAACTCCTGTGCCTTCTGCGCCTTGAACTCGTCGAGCGATTTCTTCAGTTCGGCGTTCTCCTCGATGCTCTTGCGGATGGTGCCGATGAGGTCGGGAGCGTTGTTGAAGAGGTTGCGGAGGTCGGTCATGTAGTCCTGCAGGCGGTCGAGGTATTCCTCCACCTTGCTGCCGGTGATGGCTTCGATGCGGCGCACGCCGGCGGCAATCGAACTTTCGCTGATGATGCGGACCATGCCGATCTGTCCCGTGGCCTTGACGTGGCAGCCGCCACAGAATTCGACGCTTGTACCGAACTGTACGACACGCACGCGGTCGCCGTATTTTTCTCCGAACAGGGCAATGGCACCGAGTTCTTTGGCCTTTTCGATCGGGTAGTCGCGGTATTCGGTGAGGGGAATGTTCTGACGGATTTTCTCGTTGACGAGGTGTTCTACCTCGCGAAGCTGCTCAGGTGTCACCTTTTCGAAGTGGCTGAAGTCGAAGCGAAGTCCGTCGGGTGTGACGAGCGAGCCCTTCTGTTCGACGTGTGCGCCGAGCACCTGACGCAGGGCTTCGTCGAGCAAGTGGGTGCAGGAGTGGTTCGCTTCGGTAGCGCGACGCTTCTCTACATCGACGCAGGCCATGAACTCGGCCTCGGGGTGCTCCGGCAACTTGTCCACGATGTGTACGGAGAGTCCGTTCTCCTTCTTCACATCGAGCACGTTGATGGTTTCGTTTTCGCTCACGAGCACGCCCTGGTCGCCGACCTCACCGCCCATTTCGGCGTAGAACGGAGTCTGGTCGAGCACCACTTCGTAGCTGGTTCCCTTCTTCTGCTTCACCTCACGATATTGCAGGATGTGGCATGTATATTCCGTAAAGTCGTAGCCAACGAACGTGCTTTCCACTGTTTCGCCGTCGAGTGCTCCGACCTGTACCCAGTCGCCGAGTTCGCGTTGTGCGGCGTTGCGGGCGCGGTCCTTCTGCTTCTGCATTTCGGTGTCGAAACCGGCTTCGTCAACAGTGAGTCCGTTTTCGCGGCAGATGAGCTGTGTGAGGTCAAGGGGGAAACCAAAGGTATCGAACAGTGTGAAGGCGTCTTTGCCGTCGATTTCTGTCTTGCCAGCCTTCCGTGCATCGTCCATCACGCCACCGAGCAGACGGATGCCGTTTTCGAGTGTACGGAGGAAAGAGTCCTCTTCTTCCTTCATCACTTTCATGATGAGGTCGCGCTGAGCGGGCAGTTCGGGGAAGGCGTCACCCATTTCCTGGATGAGTGTCGGCACCAGTTTGTAGATGAAAGCCTGCTTTTGTCCGAGGAAGGTGTAGCCATAGCGGACGGCACGGCGCAGGATGCGACGGATGACGTAGCCGGCCTTGGCGTTCGACGGCAGCTGTCCGTCGGCGATGGAGAAGGCGATGGCGCGCAGGTGGTCGGCCACGACGCGCATGGCAACGTCGGTCTTCTCGTCGGTGCCGTACGCTTTGCCGGTCATGTCGCCAAGCACCTTGATGATGGGTTGGAACACGTCGGTGTCGTAGTTCGAGTGCTTGCCTTGCAGGGCGCGGACGAGGCGTTCGAAGCCCATGCCCGTGTCGATGACGTTCATGCTGAGGGGTTCGAGGCTGCCGTCGGCCTTTCGGTTGAACTGCATGAAGACAATGTTCCAGATTTCAATCACCTGTGGATCGTCCTGGTTCACGAGTTCGCGGCCGGGGACCGCGGCTTTCTCCTCGGGAGTGCGCGAATCGAGGTGGATTTCGGAGCAGGGTCCGCAGGGCCCCGTGTCGCCCATTTCCCAGAAGTTGTCGTGTTTGTTGCCGTTGATGATGTGGTCTGCCGGCACGTGCTTGAGCCAGTAGCCTGCGGCTTCGTCGTCGCGCTTGAGCCCTTCCTTCGGGTCGCCTTCGAACACGGTGACGTACAAGTCCTTCGGGTCGAGGTGCAGCACATCGACGAGGTATTCCCACGCCATGTCGATAGCGCCCTCCTTGAAGTAGTCGCCGAAGGACCAGTTGCCCAGCATTTCGAACATGGTGTGGTGGTAGGTGTCGTGTCCCACCTCCTCGAGGTCGTTATGCTTTCCGCTCACGCGCAGACACTTCTGTGTGTCGGCACGTCGGCGCGGCTCGGGGTCGCGTGTTCCGAGAATAATATCCTTCCACTGGTTCATTCCGGCATTGGTGAACATGAGTGTGGGGTCGTCCTTGATGACCATCGGTGCGCTCGGCACGATGGCGTGTCCTTTGCTTTCAAAATACTTCTTGAAAGACTCGCGTATTTCTTTTGCTGTCAACATCTTGATTTACAATTAGACAATTTACGATTTACAATTTACCTTGTTTTACACTTTTTCAAAAACTCTGCAAAGTTACGACTTTTTCTGCAATTAAGTGTATTTTGCAGGGCGAAAACTATTATTTTGTACTCTTCAGCGGTTCCATGTGGAGGGTGACGTGGGTTTTGCTGCCGAATCGTTCTTTGAGACGCCGTTCGATGGCAGAGGCGCGCTCGTGAACGGTGGAGAGGGGCAGGTTGCCGTCCATGCGCACGTGGGCTTCGATGGCGATACGGTTGCCGATGCGGCGGGTGCGCAGGTTGTGGGGTTGCTCGACGTCGGGGAATGAGAGGATGATGCCGAGGATTTCGTCTTCGGTTTCGGCAGGGAGCGAACCTTCGGTCAGTTCGCCCACACTGGTCTTGAGCAGGTTGAATGCCACTTTGACGAGCATGAGTCCGACGACGATGGAGGCCACGGGGTCGAGCACCGTCCAGCGATTTCCTAAAAAGATGGCTCCGCCGATGCCGATGGCTGTGCCAATGGATGAGAGGGCGTCGCTGCGGTGGTGCCAGGCGTTGGCTACCATGACCTGCGAATCGAGGTCCTTTCCGCGTCGTGCCGTATATTGGTACAGGACTTCCTTGACGGCAATCGACAGCAGGGCTGCCCACAAAGCGAGCATACCTGGTGCTGCGAGTTGTGCGCCATTAAACCATGCCACGAGTTTCGAACCGCCTGCGATGATGATGCCTGTGGCTGCTGCCATGAGTGCCAGGGCGATGATGAACGACGCGATGGTCTCAAACTTTCCGTGTCCGTAGTCGTGCGAGTCGTCCTGCGGCTTGGCGCTGATGCGGACGAAGATGAACACGATGAGGTCGGTCAGAAAGTCCGACAGCGAATGGACGGCATCGGCTATCATCGCCGAACTGTGTCCCACGATGCCGGCGATGAACTTGAACGTCAGCAGCAGCACATTGCCGATGCTGCCGACGAGCGTCACCTTGTATATTTCACGTTCGCGTGTCAAAACGGTTCAGTTACAATTGACAATAATATCCCAGTTTGTAGAGGTCGAAGAGGCGGGTGCAGGGACGTGTGCCAGCGAGGTTGGTGCGCAGCGTGGGCAGTAGCAGTCGGCCTGTGCTACGGACGAGCGGCAGGAGGTGGAGACTGTCGAGGCGCCGCACGAGGCCGAGCAGGCGGACATCGTCGCGGTCGAAGAGGTCGGCGTGGTCGTGGAGGGTGTGGAGTGCTTCTTCGGTCTTGGCCACAAAGACGTCGTTAGCCTCCAGGTCGGTGTTTTCCAACGGGTTGTCGATGTGACGGATGCGTGCACCCTGCTGTCGGAGCTTCTGTCCGAAGAGGACATCCTCGTAGCCGTAGTGGCGGAAGGTTTCGTCGAATCGGATGCGGTTGAACACCTCGCGGCGGATGACGAAGCAGAAGGTGCGGAAGGGTAGGGTGGCGTCGTTTTGCCGAGCCCGAGCCGTGAAACGTCGTTCGCTGCGATGCTCGTAGTCGTAGCGCAGGCGGTTACGGTCGGTGAGGTACTCGCGTGAATGAATGATGCCGCCGCAGACGACGTCGCAGTCGGTGGCTGCCTCGAGGTAGTCGCGCAGGAAGTTCGTATTGATGACCCGCCCGTCGCAGTCCATATACATCAGCCACTCGCCGCTCGACTCGTCGGCCAGGAAGTTGCGGATGGCGGCACGTCCGACATTCTGCGTGCGGACGATGTAGCGGCAGTGGGGCAGACGTGCGATGTCGGCGTTGAGCTTCAGGCAGTCGCGGTCGGTCGATCCGTCTTCGGCAGCTATGATTTCGATGTCGGCATCGACGGTGTCGGCCTGTTGGCTGAGCGAACGGCAGAGTTCGCGGCAGTCGTGGTTGAAAATGGGGATGAGAATGGACAGTTTCATCTTTTCATGCTCTGCGGTGATGGCTTCGTGGCGCAGGGGACGCCGTGGAAGCGTTGTCAAAATTACGGAAAAACTCACATAAAACCAATGTCTGGGCGAAAAAAAGTGTGTTTTCGCTGCACTTTGTGAAATATATTGCCTAAATTTGCCGCTGGTAAAGGCAAAAGCGTATGGACGTGCAACTGACGGTCATCATTCCCGTCTATCGGGTCGAGACAACGCTGAGGCGCTGTGTCGAGAGTGTGCTTCGCCAGCAGGTGGAGCAGATGGAGGTGGTGCTGGTGGACGACGGTTCGCCCGATGCCTGTCCTGCGATGTGCGACCAACTGGCGGCAACCGACCCTCGCATCGTTGTCCTGCACCGCACGAACGGCGGGCTGTCGGCTGCGCGAAACACCGGCATCGCCGCGGCGCGCGGCGAGTGGGTCACCTTCGTCGATTCCGACGACTGGGTCGAGGCCGACACCTACGCCCCACTGCTGCGCGAACTGGCACAGCACGACGACTGTGACATCGTGGAATATCCGGTGCAGGTGTACGAAGGCGGTCGCGACGAACATCGCCTCGACCTCCTGCCGTGGGAATGCGAGGAGGCCGACGACTACTGGCTCGTGCAGCGCGGTTACGAGCATGCGTATGCCTGGAACAAAATCTACCGGCGGCGACTCTTCGACAGCGTGAAGTTTCCCGAAGGACAGGTGTTCGAAGACGTGCCGACCACCTGGCAGCTGGTCGGGGCGGCACGCTGCGTGCGCACCAGCCGGCAGGGCCTCTATCACTACATGGCCAATCCGCAGGGCATCACGCTCACGGCTGGCTACACGGCTCTGCACGCCTTGCTTGCGTCGCACGTCGATATCTTCACCCAGTTGCGCAGCCGCCACAAGATGGATGCCCTGATGCAGCGCTACTATCTCCACATGGTGGACATCCAGGTGAATGTCTTTCGGCTCGGGCCGTCCGTGCTGCTCATGCCCGAGCTGCCGCTCTCGTGGAGTTGCCTGACCGACAGCCGCCTGCGCTGGACGCACCGGCTGAAGGCCGCTTTTATCAAACTGTTCAGTCTCAAACGCTTATGCCAAGTCCTACAGACCATCCACAATCTCCTGTCGAGCCGTTTCTGACCTTCGTCGTGCCAGTGTATAACACGGAGCCGTCGATGCTGCGCGAGTGCATCGACAGCCTGCTCGCTGTGCAGTTGGCGGACAATGAGCGTGAGGTACTGGTGGTGGACGACGGCAGCGATGCCCCTGCCACACGGGCCCTGCTCGCCGAACTGGGCCCTGCGGTCCGAGTGCTGACGAAGGTGCATGAGGGTGTGAGCCTGGCACGCAATGCAGGTCTGGCACAGGCGCGGGGCGAATATGTGGGTTTCGTCGATGCCGACGACATGCTGCTGCCCGATCGCTACGACACCTGCCTGGCCTGTCTGCGCCGCCATGGTCCCGATGTGCTGGCTTTTGTCCATGACGAAAAGAAAAGCGAAAAGGCTTTTGTCCAAGGCGAGAAGAAAAACGAAAAGTCACCTGCGTTTCGTGAAGAAGTGTACGAAACGGGGGCTCAGTATATGCTCCGGAATAATGTGCACGGAGCCTGCTGGAACTACATCGTGCGCACCGACGTGGCAAGGCTGGTGGACTTTCCCGCCAGGGTTCGATATACGGAAGACGAGCGTTGGACCTCGCTCATGCTGCTGCGTGCCGGACGCACCGTTTCGACTGCTTTCCCTGCCTACTACTACCGTCTGCACACGGCATCGGCCACGGGAAATGTTTCGCCCGAGATGAACGTGCAGCGCATGGCCGATGCACTCTCGACGATTGTCTATCTCGACGCCATCTGCGCAACGCTGAAGGATACAGAAAACGACGCCTTTCGACGCCGTGTTTCGCAACTCACGATGGACTTCATTGTTAATGTCTGGCGGTGGACGCACTCCTTCCGCACGCTGCGTCGGCAGATAGGCGTGCTCCGTGAACGCCGGCTTTTTCCCTTGCCCATAAAAAAATATTCCCGTCTGTACGCCGTGTTTAGCGTACTGACGAGAATACTTTTTCCCTTTTGAAACAGCCGAAAGGCTCTATTCTTCCTCCATCTTACACTCTGTTCGTTTCCAGAACACCCATAGCAGATAGGCGGCAGCCAGCGCTGCAGCGGCCATCGTCACCCACATGCCGGTCGTGCCGAGCATGTTTTCGAACGTCAGTTCGTCTGTCTCTTCGCCATAGATGTTCATGAGCACGACCGATGCCGAGTTGTTCAGGATATGGCACAGCGACGTGATGACAAGGCTCTGCGTACGGTAGTAGATGATGCCGAACACCACGCCCACCATCGCCGCAAACGGAATCTGCGCAGGGTTGCCATGCACGAGTCCGAAGACGATGGCCGAGAGCAGGATGGCGACCCACGGATTGGCTCCACGGTCGAGCATCGGCTTCATCAAACCGCCACGGAAGACAATCTCCTCGCAGATCGGGCCGAAGATGCCGATGGCCAGCATGCCCCACACACTGCTGCTCATGCCGACGAAAAGTTCCTCGGCAATGTTGGGGAGGTCCAGCTGTTCGTTCACGATGTCGAACGCCAGGAGCGAGAAGAGTGTGGCGAACAGTGCGATGAGGGTCGAGACGCTGTCGCAGCCTGTGTCCTTGAACGAGTTGCTCAGCCCGAACTGCGGTATCAGCATCAAGGCAATACCCGTCACGATGGACGAGGCGAGCAGAGAGATGGCCATCCACTGAGTCGGGTCGGAGTCGGGCGACAAGTATTGCACGACCCCCGTAGGGATAGCACTCAGTGCCTGCACGGTCAGGTATATCAGCAGAGCGATGAGCGGCCAAAGCAAGATACGAAAACGGTTTTTCATCTTTTTCTGAGTTTTATGAGTCGGAGCGCGGACGTCTCACCCGCATTGATTGCGGACGGGAACGTCCGCGTTCCCAGTTTTTTTAACGCGGACGACGGCCACCGCCACCTGGGCGTCCACCGCCAGGACGTCTGCCGCCCTGATTGCCGCTGCCTATGGTGTTGCCCCACATGTCGCGCTCGTTGGCGGTGCCGTTGGCGTTCTTTCCGCCGAAGATGTTCAGTTTATAGATCACGCGAACCATGCCGTAGCTGTAGATGGCGTTGTACTGCGAGTCGCTCGACATCAGCGCGCTGACCGTTCGGCTTACGTTGCTTTGGCGGCGCAGGATGTCGTTCCATTCGAACGAAATGGTGAGTGCCTTGCCCTTGAGGAACGATTGCGAGATGGCAGCGTTCCAGAGTAGTTCGTTTGTGTTCATGTTTGCCTGGGCATAACCACGGCGGCTGTTCATCGCGATGTCGGTGGTCAGGCTCGTGCCCCAGGGTGCATTGAGCTGGAGTTCGGCGCCGTAGGAGAAGTTGTAGGTGTTGGTCAGGTTGCTGGTGACGTTGTTGTCTGAGTGGTTGAAGTTCAGGTTCCCGTTGATGCCAGCCTCCAGCCATTCGTTGCGGTAGCTGAAGCTGAGGTTCTGGTTGACGTTGATGCTCTTGGTGGTTGACTTCACCTGCGAGGCCGCCGAACTGGTGCTGACGAATCCCACGCGGTTGTTGTAGGCGAAGTTGGTCATCGAGTTCATGGTGAACATCTTCTCGCTGTCGAGTGCTGTGTTGAAGCCGAAACCGAGGTTGGTGTTCCAGTTACCGTTGATGTTGATGGGCTGTGTGGTGCTCACACCGGTGGCTTCGTCATACTCCGTGCGGTTCTCGATCGAGTTTCGTGTGAAGCCGAAGCTTGCCCAGGTGAAGATGCCGCGCTGGTGTTCCACGTTGTAGGTATTGAAGAAGAGGCGGAAGTTGCTGTTGAACGACGGCTTCAGTCCTGAGTTACCTTTGCGGATGTTGAGCGGGTTCGAGTCGTCGGTGATTTCGAGCAGGTTGGTCATCGACGGCTGCGAGGTGCGTCCCCAGTAGTTGAAGTTCAGGTTCGTCGTCTCGTTGAAGCGGTAACGCAAGTTGGCCGTAGGGGTGAAGTTGAACACGTCGCGCTTCACTTTGGGATATTCCGTGCCCATGTAGCGGTAGTTCAGTTCGGAGTGCTGGGGCAGGAGTTCGACGCCGAGGTTGAGGTTGTATTTGTCGCGTGTCATGCGGAAGCTGACACCGATGGTGTGGTTCATGTTGCGATACTCGGAGAACTGGCTGAGGCGGTCGTCGTAGGTCTGGGCATAGCCAGCAGGATTGCTGAGCAGTTCGTCGAGCGCGCCGGCGATGTCGTAGCGGTTGTTGCGCAGGGCGCTGACGAGGTCGGTGTAGGCTACGGCGTCGTAGGTGAAGGCGTCGCGGTCGCTCTTCGAGTAGCTGTAGTTGAAGCGATAGGAGAACTGCAGGTAGGTGCGCTCGGCGATGGGTTCGCTGTAGGTGAGCTGAGCCGACCAGTTGTTGGAGCGGCCTGGCGTGGTGTAGTAGCGGTTGTTGGTGTCGCCGGTGCGCCCTGAACTGAGGCTGTAACGGATGGCTGAGGCCGAGAGTTGCTGACTCTCACTGTTCGAGAATCCGCCCGTCAGTCGCAGGGTGATGTTGCGTCCGCTGTTGTTGAGTTTGCGGTTCACCTGCAGTTCGCCGTTCATGCCGCGGCTGTTGGAGTAGGACTGGCTGCGGCTTTTGTTCGTATTGACGATCATGGCGATGATTTTGTCGATGTCGGCATCGCCGGTCGTTGTCGTGCCCGCCTCGAAGTTGCTCTCGGCCGTCAGCATCTGGTCGTCGTCGTAGCTGTTGGGGTCTTGGTTGTAGGTGCCGCTTTCGTTGAAGTTGCTCCCGCGGTTGCGGCTATACGATGCGTTGGGTCGGAAGATGATGTTGGTCATCGAGTCGGGCTTCCATTCGAAGCGGAAACCGGCCGAGAGCGACATGTTGCTGCCGTAGGACTGCCCGAGGCTGTTGCTGAAGGCACCGGTCGAGGTCACGAAGTTCTGCGTCGTCGATTTGTTCCAGGCGTCGCTGCCATCGTAGCGGTGCCACACGTAACCACCTGTTTCGAGCTTTTCGTTGGGCGTGATGGTGGCGAAGTTGAATCCGGCTTCCTTGCTCGCACGCAGGCCGCTGCCGCCACGTCCCCAGCCACGTCCGCCACCGCCGCCGAAGCCGAGGTCGCCCACGTTGTTGGCGCCCAGCACGAGCGAGTACTGGTTCGAGCCGTTGAAGCGGTTGATGTTGGCGCGTCCGTTGTAGCGTTGCTCCGTACCCACGCCGCCGCTGATTTGGCCGAACCATCCGTTGTTCATACCCTTTTTCACGGTCAGGTCGAGCACGGTCTCCTCCTCACCGTCGTCGATACCCGTCACGCGTGCCAAGTCCGACTTGCGGTCGTATGCCTTGATCTTGTCGATGATGTTGGTCGGCAGGTTTTTCATGGCGATCGACTTGTCGTTGATAAAGAACTCCTTGCCGTCAACCAGGATTTTCTTCACTTCCTTGCCGTTGATTTTGATTGTTCCGTCCTGCTCGACCGTGGCACCGGGCAGGCGCTTCACCAGGTCTTCCAGCACCGAACCCTCCTGCAGGCGGTAGGCATCGGCGTTGAACATGAGCGAGTCGCCCTTCACCTGTACCTTCGCCGCCGAGGCACTCACCGTCGCCATGGCGAGCATCTTGGCGTCCTCCGACAGGGCGATATAGCCGACATCGACCGTCTTTTTCTTCTCGTTCGTGAGGTCGATGTTAATCACTTTCGGGTGCAGACCGATGTATGTGACGCGCAGGATGTACCTGCCCTTCTTCACATTGTTCACCGCGAACACACCTTTCAGGTCGGTGTAGGCACCGGTGACGACGGTCGTGTCCTTCTCGGTGCAGATGCTCACGTTGGCACCGGCGACCAATTCTTTCGTGTCCTCTTCGAACACAGTTCCTGTAACGGTAAATTTCGACTGGCCCCAGGCGGCGGTCATCGCTGACAGCAGGGAGGTCAGCAGCAGAAGTCTTTTCAGCTCCATTATAATAAGAATAGGTATGTACGCACGCACGTGCGCGCAAAGTGGGTAAATTGTTTTCTTTCTACAAATTCGACTGCAAAGTTACGAATTAGTTTAGTGACGGCACAAATTTTAAGAACATTTAGCACAAAAATGCGTTTTGTTCACAAACTTTCGGCCGAAAACGCAGGGCGGAAAGTTCAAGTCTTAGTTTCTCCGGCCATTAACACATTTAACAATTCGGGTAGAGTTAGTTGTTGTTTTGTCAACTATGGGATTGCCTTCCTGACGTCTGAGAATCGCGCAGAAGTCAGCGACCGACCATTTGGCCGGAAATAACGCAGCTACGACGCGTTGACTTCCGACCCGTTTTTCACTTTTCGCCTTTCACTTTTCACTTATCACTTTCCACTTTCCACTTGTCCGCCGTCTGGCTGTCGGTAGTCGGCGGACGCAGCGTCGGCAGACGGCGGACAAACCTATCGGCAGACGGCGCTCTGCCGGCCGTCAGACGGCGGACTGACGACGCTCAGACGGCGGACAACCGACAGAGTAAACGGCGCTCTGCCGACGCTCAGACGGCGGACTACCGACAGCCAGACGGCGGACAAAAATGAAATAAATGGGAATACGTGATGTGAAAATGCTTTTCGCAAAGCGGAAAACAAGGATTTTTAGTCAGAAAACTACACTTTTGGGATTTTTTTTAGAAGACAACACGGGACAACGAAGGACAACTTGGGACAACTTTATCATTTCATTATTAAGAAAATGTTGTCTTTTGTTGTCCTTCGTTGTCCCGTGTTGTCTTCTAAAATACTGCCTCTCCAAAAAAATTATTCCCATTTTTTTCAGTTTTCAGGCTTCGCCTGATCGGGCGGGCATGGGAACCCGCCCCTACGACAACTGGAACCGCGATTTTCTGGATTCCCCGACAAAATTTTTCGTGTTTTTCGTTTGTTTTCGTTTTTTTTCGCTGTTCGAAAACCTATTTTCCCCAAATTTCTCCCACAAAAATGTGCCGTTGAAATGTTAATAATCTTGTTTTTTTAACATTTGGACTTTCCTGTGAAATGAATCACGCGACCGACTCAATGGTCCGAATCCTCACCCTCTGCGTTGGAGCTCGGAGGTGGGAATTATTGCGTCATTTGGAATGTTTTTCTTTTATCCTTTTGTAAATTAAGCAATTGTTTGTAACTTTGCACAGCTTTTGCGAAAAATAAGTTCAATCATCGTAATTTAACTAATCTTAGTTGTATGAATAAACAATTTTTTGGATGGGCCTTGTGCTGCGGCATGATGCTCAGCTGCGTGACTTCGTGTGTGATTGACATGCCGGAAGAGGTGCAGACATCGTTCGAAACGATGACAGTGAAGAAACAGGACATTGACATGTCGGTGAAGTTCAGTGCCAGACTCAATGGTCAGGCCGACGTGACCATCACGCCCCAGGTGGCCGGTCAGTTGACCCGCATCGCAGTGAGCGAGGGTCAGCAGGTGACAAAGGGACAGGTGCTCTTCGTCATCGACCAGCGTAATGCACGGCTCGACCTCGAGGCTGCGCAAGCCAACCTGCAGGCCGCACAAGCCGCCGAAAATTCCGCAAAACTGGAGTACGATTCCAACAAGAACTTGTTTGACAAGGGCATTGTGAGCCGTTACATGCTCGACAATTCGCTCAACTCCTACAAGAGTGCCCAAGCTGCGGTGTCGCAGGCCCGCGCCGCGGTCGATCGTGCTCGGGTGGACTTAGGTTTCTGCACCATCACGTCGCCCGTGACGGGTGCCATCGGTGAGATTCCCGTGCGCACAGGCGACCAGGTGGCTCCGGGCTCTGTCCTGACTATTGTCAGCGGCAACACGACGATGGAAGCCGAGTTCTCGGTGACTGAGGCTCTGGTCGAGGCGATGGTACAGTCGGGTATGTCGAACGAAGAGAAGGAGAAGTATATCGCCAGCCTGCCGCCGGTGAAGTTTGTGATGAAGAACGGAACGGAATATCCCCACGAAGGCCGCATCACCAGCCTGACGGGTGTGGTCAACGCGACGACCGGTTCGCTCACCTGCAAAGCGACGTTCCCCAATCCCGACGGCAATCTGTACTCGGGCATTCAGGGCACTGTGGTGATGCCGTACAGCGAGGAGGACGTCATCGTTGTTCCCCAAAGTGCCGTCGTGCGTATGCAGGACAAGTCGGTCGTTTATCAGGTGAAGGCCGACAGCACAGCGACAGCCATCGACGTGACGACCGAGGATGTGGGCAACGGAAAGGACTTCATCATCCGGAGCGGTCTGAAGCCAGGCGACAAGATTGTGAAGGTGGGTGCCAACAACGTGACGGAAGGACAGCAAGTATTGTTCCCTGAGGTAAAGAAAAGTGAAAAGTGAAAAGTGAACGTGAGCGATGAAAAATAATATTTTTATCAACAAATACGTGATGGCATGTGCCATCTCGATTGTCATTGCACTGGTGGGCTACATCTCGATGAGTACACTGCCCATCGAGCAATACCCCGATATCGCACCGCCAACGGTGGCGGTCAACACCAGCTACACCGGAGCCGACCAGAATACAGTCATGAAATCGGTGATCCAGCCGCTGGAGGAAGCCATCAACGGTGTGCCCGACATGACCTATATCACAGCGAAGGCTTCGTCGAACGGTGACGTGGAAATCATGGTCTATTTCAAGCAGGGTACCGACCCCGACATGGCGGCTGTGAACGTGCAGAACCGCGTGGCCCGCGCCCAGGCGCTGCTGCCTGCCGACGTGACTAAGGTCGGCGTGACGGTGGAAAAGCGCCAGAACAACATCCTGCAGATTTTCGCCGTGCGCAGTGCTGACGGCAAATACGACGAGGACTTTGTGTCGAACTACGTCGATATCAACGTCAAGCCCCGACTGATGCGTATCACCGGTGTGGGTAACGTGCAGAGCATGGGTAATACTTACGCCCTGCGCATCTGGCTCAAGCCCGACGTGATGGCACAGTACAACCTCACGCCGAACGACATCTTTGCTGCCATCGGCGGTCAGAGCTTCGTGTCAGCAGTGGGTTCGCTGGGTGAACAGTCGGAGAATGCCTACCAGTACTCGATGCAGTATAAGGGTACGCTGAAGAGTGTCGAAGAGTTCAACGACATCGTGCTTCGCACGGGCGAGGGTGGACACATCCTGCACCTGAGCGATGTGGCCGAGGTGAAGATCGGTGCGATGAGCTACAACTTCACCTCAAACATTATGGACCGTCCGGGTGCGCTCTTCATGGTGTTTGCGGCTCCGGGTGCCAATGCCACGGAAGTGAATGCCCGCATCAACCAGACGTTTGAGGAACTGAAGTCTTCGATGCCTGCCGGCCTGGAGTTCGTGACGATGATGACGAGCGACGACTTCCTCTTCGCAGCCATCCACAATGTAGTGGAGACCCTGGTCATCGCCATCATACTCGTCATCCTCGTCGTCTTCTTCTTCCTGCAGAACTTCAAGGCGACGATCATCCCCTCGATTTCGATTGTCGTGTCGCTGCTGGGTACGTTTGCCATCGTCTCGCTGGCAGGCTTCTCGCTCAACATCCTCACACTCTTTGCCCTCGTGCTGGCCATCGGTACGGTGGTCGATGACGCCATCGTCGTGGTCGAGGCGGTCATGGCGAAGATGGAAAACGGCATCAGCGATGCCCGCGAAGCCACCCGCCAGGCGATGAACGAGGTGTCGGTAGCCGTCGTCTCCTGTACGTTGGTCTTCATGGCGGTGTTTATCCCCGTGATGTTCATGCCTGGCACTTCGGGCACCTTCTTCACCCAGTTCGGTGTCACCATTGCATCGTCCGTGGGACTTTCGTGTGTGTCTGCCCTGACGCTGTGTCCGGCCCTCTGCGCCATCATGATGCGTGTGACCGAAGGTAAGAAGGAAGGCAAGAGCCTGACCTATTACACCAAGAAGGCCTACGAAGTGAGCTACAACGCTATATACAATAAGTACAGCAAAGCCGTACAGAAGTTCATCAAGCGCCCCATCCTGGCGTGGGGTCTGCTGGCGGTGGCAGCCGTGCTGTTGGTATTCTTCATGAAGAGTCTGCCCTCCGGCCTCGTGCCTCAAGAGGACCAGGGCGTGTTCCTAGTAGAAGTACAGGCTCCGGAAGGCTCGACCCTGAAGCAGACCCGTGAGATGGTGAAGCTGGTGGAGGAGAAGGTGAAGAAGATTCCCGAACTGGAGAGTTTTGCCTCAGTATGCGGCTACGGTATGATTTCAGGTGCCGGTTCGAACTATGCCACGATGGTGGTGCGTCTGAAGAACTGGGACGACCGTCCGGGTATGAACCACCTGCTTGCCCTGGTTGCAGGACGCTTCTATTACGACTGCCAGGACATCAAGAATCTGCTGGTGATTCCGTTCGAAATGCCTCAGATTCCGGGTTACGGTACGAGTAACGACATCATGCTGGCGGTCGAAGATCCCACCGACGGCAACCTGTCGGAGTTTGCCAAGCAGACCGAGCATTTCCTGAACAAACTGACTGAGCGGCCTGAGATAGCCTCAGCCATGTCAACTTATTCTGAACGCTTCCCGAAGTATCAGGTCGATGTCGATGCAGCCCAGTGCAGCCGTGCCGGCGTGTCACCCGCCGAAGTGCTGAATACGCTCGGCGTTTTCTGCGGTGGTGCCTACATCGGCAACTTCAACCAGTTTGGTAAAGTGTATCGCATCATGTCGTCGGCTTCGCCAGAGTATCGCCTCGACCCCTCGTCGCTCAACAACATCTTCGTTCAGGTGGGCAGCGGCAAGATGGCTCCCATCTCCGAATTCGTCAGTCTGAAGGAGATTGTCGGCCCTGCCAATATCGAACACTTCAACCTGTTCCAGAGCATTACCTGTATCGTCAAACCTGGTAGCGGCTACACCGAGGGCGATGCCCATAAGGCGATTGCCGAGGTGTTCAGGGAAGAGATGCCTTCGACAGCTGCCTACGAGTATAGCGGCATGTCGCGTGAGGTGGAAGAGGCGGCGGGCTCGAATGCCACTGCACTTATCTACGTCATCTGTGCCATCCTCATCTACCTCATCCTGGCTTCGCTGTACAATTCGTGGTTCACGCCCTGGGCCGTACTGTTCAGTGTGCCGTTCGGACTGATGGGCGCCTTTGTGTTTGCTTATCTGGGCTACACACAGGAAATCCCCGGCATGGACAACAACATCTACTTGCAGACGGGTGTCATCATGCTGATCGGGCTCTTGGCAAAGACAGCCATCCTGATTACCGAGTTCGCCTCCGAACGCCGAGCGCAAGGCATGAGCATTCGAGATGCCGCTTTCGAGGCCTGCAAGGAACGTCTGCGCCCCATCCTGATGACGGTGCTCACGATGATTATAGGTATGATTCCGCTGGTGATCGAAGGCGGTGCCGGTGCCAATGGTAACCGTGCCCTCGCACTCGGCGTCATCGGAGGTATGACCATCGGCACCATCGCCCTGCTGTTTGTCGTGCCTGCCTTCTTCATCGTCTTCCAGAAGCTGCACGAACGCTTCCAGGGACAAGTCATCCAAACTAAAGAGAAAGAGGAGGAATAAATATGAAAAGACTTAGCAATATCATCACAGTCGCAGCCGTGAGCCTGATGCTCACGGGCTGCGGACTCTATCAGAAGTATGAGCAGAAGACCGAAATACCTGCCAATGTCTTCGGCTACAATGCCGACGGCAGCGTGTTCGACGGCTCTGCCACGGGCGACAGCACGTCCATCGCCCAGATGTCGTGGCGCGAATTCTTCACCGACCCGATGCTGCAGCAGCTCATCGAGCAGGTGCTCGCCAACAACACCGACCTCAATTCTGCCCGCATTGCTGTCGAGAAGAGCGAGGCTGCATTGAAGATGGCCCGCATGGCATACCTGCCTTCGCTCCAGTTTGCACCGCAGGGTGCACTCGCCCGATTCGACAACAATCCGTGGTCGAAAACCTACGACCTGCCGCTGCAGCTGTCGTTAGACCTCGACGTGTTCGGCAGCATCACCAACCAGAAGCGCGCTTCGAAGGCAGCCCTCCTGCAGGCGCAGATGTCGGAACAGGTAGTCCGTTCCAACCTCATCGCCCTCACCGCACATTACTACTACTACCTGCAGATGCTCGACCAGCAGCTGGATATCCTCGTTCAGACCGACAGCCTCTGGAAAAAGTCGCTTGACACACAGATGTCGCTGTGGGAGAACGGTAAGTCGTACAAGACTGCTGTCAGCCAGATGGAAGCTTCCTATCTGGATGTCAAGACCCAAATCGTCGATATCCGCCGACTCATCCTGTTCACAGAGAACATGCTCTGCAGTATGTTGGGCAGTACACCCCAGCACATCGCACGACAGAAAGGGGGCAGCTTGGCGCTGGCACATCCCGATGCCCAGGGTGGCGAAACCGGTCAGCACATGTTCGACACGAAGTACCTGCGCACAGGTTTCCCATCGGCGATGCTCGAGCGTCGTCCCGACATCCGGATGGCCAACCATGCGATGGAAGAGGCTTTCTACAACACGAAAGCTGCACGCGCAGCCTTCTTCCCCAGCATCACGCTGAGCGGCTCTGCCGGTTGGACAAACTCCGCCGGCGGTCTGGTCGTCGACCCTGGAAAGCTGTTGCTCAGTGCCATCGGCCAACTCACTCAGCCCATCTTTGCCCGCGGCAAGCTGAAGGCAAACCTGCGCATCGCGCAACTCACAGAGGAGGACCTGCAGAAGAAGTACGTGCAGACCGTCATCGATGCAGGCAACGATGTGAACGAAGCCATGGCCGACTGTATGGCTGCCCGCGAGAAACAACAGTACTACCATCGTCAGATCGAGGTGCTCCGCGAGGCATACAGGGGTACGCACGAACTGATGGACAACGGCAAGGCAAGTTATCTTGAGGTGCTGACCGCCCAGGAGAGCCTGCTGAGTGCCCAGCTGAGCGAAGTCAGCAACCTGTTCGACGGCACGTTGGGTGTGGTTGCCCTCTATGTCGCCCTTGGCGGTGGCGTCGAATAACAATTCTTCGCTTCACCTTTCACCCTTCACGCTTCACGTTTATGAAAAAAATTCTTTGCTTGTTAAGTCTGTTCGCCACCCTGTCGGCACAGGCACAGTTCACACGTCTGACACGTCATCCCGACATCCCCGTCCAGTATGACGCAGCCTTTGTCGATCTGGTCAAAGGATACTACAGCGGCACGGTCAAATCGTCCTACGGGCAGTATTTCGGCCACCTGTCGCCCGACCAGAATGTCTATGGCTACGGCACGTTCTTCACCGACCAGGACGGAGAGATCTGCGGACAGTTCCGCAACGGCGACCTCATCGTCGGCATCCGCATGGGCACAGCCATCGTGCGAGTCGGCACCGAGGACCACTACACAGCCTACGACCTGCTGACGGGCGAACCGCAGTATGTGTTTCTGAACGACGAGAAGTACAAGCTCGACGCCGAGCATCTGGCATCGTGGCGCTACGTGCAGTTGGCGTACAAGAACGGAGACAAATACGTCGGTGAGACCGTTGACGGCAAGCGCGACGGCTATGGCATCTACTACTACGCCAACGGCAACTTCTACTTTGGACGCTACAAGGACAACAAGGCTGTAGGCTACGGAGCGCTGTTCAAGACCGACAACCACGTTTCGATACAGTATTGGGACGGGCCGTCGGAAGCTGAGCAGGATGCCGCAGCCCAGGCCGAACTGGAGGCTGCCGCAGCTGCTGCCGAGGCTGCGCAGAAGCCCGAGAAGAAATCGTCCAAGCGCCGAAACGTCAACGCCTGGAGCCGGTAGCGTGAAGCGAAAGTAAAGATTTTGTCTGGTAAAAAGCCCCGAAGGGGCAACAGAACACAGGCAGGGGTGGAGCGAAGCGTAACCCCTGCCTGTTGTTATGTCTGTACCGCAGCCAAATCTGGAGGACGGTGCAAGAATGTTTAGTGTTTAGTGTTTAGTGTACTGGCTGACTTACTTATATACTATATATTCAGCACACGAAACCTCTGCTTGCGATTAGTCCAATGCGTCGAGGAGGATGAAGCCAGCCCAGTAGAAGGGAGTGGCGTAGGGGTTGCGACCACGGTCGTCGGTGTAGTCACGGACTGCGTGTTGTGCCATGCGCAGGGCTTCGCGCTTGGTCTTTCCTTCGGCCAGATGCTGATAGAAATGTTCCATGAGCATCTCGGTGGCGCGGTCGTCCACACTCCACAGACTCATGAGCAGCGTCTGGCATCCGGCTTTCTTGAAGCCACGTTGCAGTCCGAAGACGCCGTCGCCATTCACCGTGCCCAGTCCAGTCTGACAAGCGCTGAGCACTGCGAGCTCGATGTTGCGCAGGTCGGTCTTCGAGATTTCCCACGCGGTCAGGATGCCATCGTCGTGGGCATGGAGCGATGCCTGCCCCGTGAGGGCTTCGTTGGCACCGGCGAGGAAGAGGCCCGAGCCCATCAGCATGCGGTCCTCGGGCTCTGTGCGTGTGAGCAGCATGCCCAGAAAACCTAACTTATCTTTCGACGCCTTGCGCTCAGCCTGACGCTCGGTCCAGTAGAATCCGTGGGTGGCGATGTGCAGCAGCTGGGTCGGACTGCCGGCTACCTGCTGTCGGAAGGCTTCTTCTGTTCCTTCGCCGCCCGTAAGGAGCGAAATCTGAATGCCGTTCTCCTGCAGCTGGTCGGCAATGTTGCGCGCCTCGGTCAGCGTGGCAGGCAGGTATTCGATGCCCACCTGGCGCAGCGAGTCGGGCAGCATGGCGAGGCTGACGGTGTCGGCTTGTGCGGCTGCTTGGGCATCGGCCTGGCGCATGTAGTTGATACCTCCGTAGATGGTGGCATTTTGAAGTGAGCGGCGTGGCTGGCTGACGGCCAGTTGGCGAGTGGACGAAAGTCGGTACATCTGCCAGCAGTCGCCCGTCAGCAGGTCGCTGTCCTCCATCGGCAGCGACTCCAGGGCGATGGTGTAGAGTTCGGCTGCTGGGGAGAAATAGACGGTGCTGACGCTGTCCATCTCGCTCTGGATTGGGCCGAACAGCAGTTTGGCGAGCGTCGGTGTGTTGTAGCGACGTTTGCTGCGCACGGCCTTGAGCTGCGCTTCGTTGCAGAGGATGGTGAAGCGTGGCGTGGCGTAGTCGGCACCGAGGGTGAATGCGGCGTAGTAGCTGCTGTCGTTGACCTGCGAACGGTAGCGGATAAATTCGACCGCCAATTCGCGGGGATGCAGCTTCTGCTTGACTTCGTGCCAGTCGATGCGCAGGTTTTTTGTGAAGTCGCCGTAGGCTTTGCACTGCTGTAGCAGGGCACGTTCCTCGCGCTTTACCAGCTTGAACAGTGAGTCGGTGTTGAGGGTGCGCTCGGCCTTGGGTAGTGTGAACTGCTCGTTGATCAGTCGGTGGGTGGCCTGCAACTGTTGGTAGCGCTGTGCCAGTGCCGAGTCGTTGCTCTCGACGATGAGGTTTTGCATCTCGATCTCGCTGTTGAGCAACAGTCCCTTGGCCAGTAGCGTGGCGTTGTAGGCATTCTCGATGATGGGACGGGTGGGGAAGTGCGAGGTGAATGCAGGCAGCTGGCGCAGATACCAGCGGTTGACACTGTGCCAGTAGTGGTTGCGCTCGGCAGCGGTGAGGTTGGCAAAGGTCTGCAGAATGACGTCGGTGAAGCACTCCGTGGCGTTGATGGCGGTGCGTTGTGCCAGACTGTCGTTGTGGTTGTAGGCGTAGTAGATGGCTTGGTTGGCCAGTTGCTGCGCATAGTTGGGATGGTCGGTGCCAAAGATGGCGCGGATGCGTTCGAGGGCATTCGCTCCGTACTTCACCGCCTCGGCATAGTCGCCTTTGTGGAAGTGGAAACGGGCAAGGCTGGTGAGCGACTCGGCAAAGTCGGGATGTTCGCGCCCGAGTATGCTGTCACGGATGCCGATGGCCATCATGCCAGTCTGCTCAGCCCGCTCGTAGTCGCCCATGCCATCGTAGTAGTCGGCCTGGTTGGCCAGCGTATTGGCATAATCGCGGGTGAAGCGTCCGCCCTGCCGCTCGCGCAGGTCGAGTGCCTGCGAACCCCACTGCACGGCGTGGTTGTATTCGCCCAGGAAATAGTAGTAGCGCGCCAGGTTGTTGACCGACTGTGCATAGTCGGGATGCATCTCGCCAAGGATTCGTTCGCGAATCTGCAGGGCTTCCATGCCAACACGGACGGCTGCACGATAGTTGCCCATGCGCGAGTAGTAGCCAGCGAGGTTGGAGAGCGACTGGGCTGTCTCGGGGTGGTCGGTGCCGTAGAGCTGACGTCGCAGCTCGACAGCCTGCGTTCCGAGGTCGATGGCCAGGTGATAGTTGCCTTTGTAGGAATGGTATCGCGCCAGATGGTTGAGCGACTGCGCATAGTCGGGGTGCTGTTCGCCCAGCACGGCACGCCGGATTTCGAGTGCCTGCTCGCCATAGCGGATGGCCTCGTCGTAGTGGCCGCTGCGCGAATGGTAGCCCGCCAGGTTGCTGACCATCTGGGCATACACCTCGTCGTTGGTGCCGGCCAGACGTGCGCGGATGTCGATTGCCTGCGTTTCGAGTTCAATGGCGCGGGCAAACTGTGAGACGTAGGAAAGATATTTGGAAAGATGGTTCAGCGCCTGGGCATACTCCAGACTTTCGGTACCGAACAATTGTTTGCGCAGTGGCAGCACCTCTTCGCCCAGCCGCACCGCCTCGGTGTAGTGACCGCTGCGCGAATGGTAGCCAGCCATGTCGAGTTGGGCGGTGGCATAGTCGGCCGACTGCGGACCCTTGTTCCGTCGGTAGTAGTCGCACACACGCTCTCCCTCTTGCAGGGCCTCGTCGAGGCGTCCGGCGTAGGACAGGAACTTGGCGTGGCGACTGAGCGCATGGACATAGCGCACGCTGTCGATTGGGACTGCCAAGCTATAGTGCTGCATCAGACGTTCGGCAGCCAGAAGTGCACCGTCGTAGTCACCTTCGTCGCGCAGGTGTTCCATCTGCACCTCCAACGTGTCGGCAGATGTCTGGGCATGAATGGGGATAAAGGAAAGACTCTGGACAACGAAAAAAAACAGAAAAACGCAGAAATACACAGACCTAATCTTCCGTGTATCCCTCTCCAGACCGTCTATTTTCGGTTTATAAATTTCCAATTTCCAATTTTTATCAGCGGATGTTCGCCGATATCCACGGTTTTTAAGTTTTCACTTTTCACTCTTCACTTTTCACTTTTCACTTTTCACCCTTCACCACCAGTGCGACGGCATAGGCACTGATACCCTCTTCGCGACCGGTGAAGCCAAGGCGTTCGGTCGTCGTGGCCTTGATGCTCACGTCATCGACGGGGATGCCCATCACCTCGGCCAGCGTCTGCTGCATCTGGGGGATGTGCGGGTTCAGTTTGGGATGTTCTGCGCAGATGGTGGCATCGATGTTGCCGATCTCGTAGCCTTTCTCGCGCAGCAAGGCAAGCGTTTTTCGCAGCAGAATCTTGCTGTCGATACCGGCATACTCGCCTGCCGTGTCGGGAAAGTGGAAACCGATGTCGCGCAGGTTAGCAGCACCGAGCAGGGCGTCGCAGATAGCATGAATGAGCACGTCGGCATCGCTGTGGCCCAACAGACCATGTGTGTGGGGTATGCGAACACCGCCAAGCCAAAGGTCGCGACCTTCGACAAGGCGGTGTACGTCGTAGCCAAGTCCAATACGGATATTCATCATAGAATCATTGTTCACTCTTCACTCTTCACTTTTCACTTTTCACTTTTCACTTTTTACTTTTACCTCCTTCTTCTTCCGAGCAGGTCACCGATGCCGTCCATGTCGAAGGCGACGGTGAAGCGGAGCGTCTGGTCGAGCGGGTTCGACTGTGCAGCCGAGATGACATAACCGGCGTCGATCGAGAAGACGCTCATCTTGAAGCCAGCACCCACTGTGTAGTATTTGCGGTTACCCTTGTTGGGGTGTTCGTAGTGGTAACCGGCACGCAGGAAGAATTTGTCGTCGTAGCTATATTCGGCACCAATGCTCCAGTTGATTTCCTGCAACTCCTCCTTGAAGCCGTTCGGTGCGTCGTTGAACGACTTGAAGATGCCGCTGATGGGCGAGACATTGTAGTAGCCCTGGTCCATGAGCCACGATGTGTAGCCCGAATAGTCCGTTTCCTCAGCATCGGGATGCTCTTCCAGATATTGCTTCATCGTGGGGCGGGTGGGCACCATCAGCTTGTTGACATCTGCCGAGATGGTGAAGCGGTTGTAGTCGTCGATAGGAATCAGCAGCGACATACCCAGACGCAGGTTTGTCGGAAGGAATTCACTCGTGTTACCCTCGTCGTATGAGATTTTCGAACCGATGTTTGAGGCGTTCAGACCCCAACCCAGCTGACACTCACGGTTGCCTATGTTCAGGTAGCCTTGGTGGTAGAGGGCGATGTCGGCAGCGAAGGCGTTGCCAGGTGTCGTCTCGTCGTCCGATTTGTAGGCCAGGTCGCTGCGGATGTAGCGCAGGGCAACGGCTGCCGAGAATGTCTCGGAGAGCATACGAGAGTAGGCCACATCAATGCTCATTTCGTAGGGCTTGATGGTTTCCTCCATGCCTGCGCCGTAGGCCGTCACCTCACCCAGCGAGAAGTAGCGGAGCGAAGCCGAAACAGCGTCGTAGTCGCCGATGCGGTAGTAGCCGGTGATGTTGGCCAGGTCGATGTCGCTCACCAACTGACGGAGCCACGGTGTGTAGTTGAGGGCCACGCCGGAACGGCTGATGGCGAACGGATACTTGGCGGGGTTCCAGTATTGCGAGTTGACATCGGGGTCGGTGGCTGCACCGACGTCGCCCATGGCGCCGGCACGGGCGTCGGGGGCGATGGCCAGCGAAGTCACGCCGTAATAGACGGGGTTGAGCTGATCTCTCACGTCCTGAGCCTGCAACTGACTTGTGCAAAGTGCCAGGGTGAGTAAGGTCAAGAGGGTTTTCTTCATGTTTTGTGGGTTTTCTTCAGAGTCGTTTAGGTTTCTGTCGAGAGGGCCTCAGTTTGTGCCCCTAAGAGAAATAACGTTCAGACGGTGTGATTATTGTTTGCGCTTATTTTTTATTGATAAGCACGAATTTCTTGGCGATATCGTCGGATTGTCCTCCGTTGGACGAGACGTCGGCATGGACGATGTAGATGCCGGATGTGAGGTGGTTGTCGGCTTCGTTCATGTCCCAGGTGAAACTGTAGGAGGTGCCGATGCTGAATCCGCTCTGGCTACTCTGCCATACGCGACGGCCGGTGACGTCATATACCTTGAGGTCGATGCCGAGATTGGTCTGCGGACGGTCGGTGACGAAGGTGAAGGTGGTGATGCCGCTGGTGGTCGATTCGATGCGCAGGTCGGCGATGTTGGGGCTGGCGCCTTCGTTGACGTAGAACTGAATGGTGCTGAGCGACGGGTTGTTGAGAATGTCGTAGGCACGCAAGGTGAGCGTGTGCTGGCCCTCGGGGAGCGTCGGGATAGGGAACTGGAGGCTACCCTTGCGGTAGTCGCCGACGGTGGGGGTGAAATAGGAGTTGAGAGAGTAGGTCCGTGCTTCTTGGTTGTCGATGGAGGCGGTGATGTCGTGTCCGACACCGCTGCCTGTCATGTTGAGTCCGCTGTCGTCGTGGAGGCGGACGATGAGCAGGGGTGTCTCGTTGACGATGTCGCCGTCGCGGAAACTCTCGGTGTTGAGGAACATCTCGACGTCGGGACCCTGGGTGTCGGCAGAGAGTTCACTGGAGGTCCCTCCAACGGAGAAGTTGGTGAAGCGACCATTGGCTTCGATGGTGGCATCGGTGGTGGCGGCATAGAGGGAGATGAGTCCTTTCTGACCGCTGTAGTTGTTGTCGAGGGGAATGGGGAAGGTGAACTTGAACTTACCGTCGGTGACGACGTCGGCACAGGTGTAGAGGGTGCGCAGACGGTCGGTGTAGGTGTAGGGGGTATCTACGTCGCCGGCGTTGTTGTTGCAGACGACGGTTTCGAGGTTGTCTTGTACGAGAGGGTAGATTTGTCCGTTGAACGTGTCGGCGAGATTACCTTCGGGGTCGGTGATGTGACCCTCAATCGTGAGCAGGCTACCGGCGTTGGCGGTGTAGGGTGTGCCTGGGGCGTAGGTTTCGTTGATGCGGTCAATGACAATCTTATAGGTAGGGAGTGCGAGTCGGATGGCTGGGTCGCCGAGCAAGATGAAGTGTGCTTTGTTGACACTGTTGCTGTTGGCGTCGATGAGCTGGCATTTGGTCGTCGAGAGTGCCTGTCCGATTGTTAAGGGTCGGCTGTTGGTGTTGTCCGTATTGAGGGCGAGGCTCATGAAGCGTCGGTTGAGCTCGCGGTTGGAGTCGGCAATGACGGTGCGTGTCGTGGTGAGGATGCCCATGGCGGCTCCGCTGGGGTTGAGGATAGCTGTCTCGCCGATGTTCTCCTCGTTCATGTCGAAGGGGGCGACGTCGCAGGCTGCGGTGACCCAGAGTGGCAGTCGGGGAGAGTTCCAGGTGGCGAAGTCGGCTGTCTTCATGACCATCTCGTGCGACAGGCAGTAGGCAGCGCCGTGGCCGGTATAGTTCATCACGAGGGCACCTTCCTGCATCTGCTTGTAGATGTCGGAGGTGGCAGCAGGGTAGGAGGCTCCGGTGGAGGTGACTTCGATGGGATAGGTGTCGAAGTAGATGCGGCGAATGCGCAGGTCGGGCGAACTGGTGGTGATGTCGTCGATGACGGTGGAGGCGTCGCGCATGTGCAGGTTTTCGTTGCCGTCGTCAGCCATGACGCAGATGAGGTTTTTCCAGTTGCCTACTTCCTCGTTGTTGATGTAGGTAATGAGTTTATCGACTACATCCTTGGCCTGCTTGGCTGTGTGGGCAGGGATGCGTCCGACGCCGAGACGTGGCTTCCAACGCAGGGGGTTACCGCTGGCATTGTCGTCGGTCATGGCGACGTACTCTTCCATGATGTAGCTGTATTTGTCGCTCAGACTGGTATCGCTCTCGTAGGCAAGCAGATAGTCATCGGGGTTGCCGTGGCGCATGCTGGATGTGACCATGCGGTTGTCCCATACGCAGGGTCCGAAGAGCAGGATGTTCTTGGGGCGGTTTTCCTCGGAGTCGGCACGGTCGTAGAGCATTTTTGCAAATCGGCGAATGGCCGTCTGGTCGGGTGTGCCGGAGGAGAATTCGTTGTAGATGGTCTGTGCCGGCAGGACGAGGCTCCGCGTGCCGTCGTGCTGGTTGTGGGCGTTGGCCAACCGTTCGGCTTGAGCCGTGAGGCGACCACTGTTGGGGACGACGATGATGAGGTCGATGTCCTTGGCGGCATGGAGATCCTGATTGGCCACGTCGCCCAGCTTGGTCGGTGTGGGATAGGTGGCGGTGGGGTTGACAGCCAGCAGTTCTTCCTTCATCCAAGCGTTTGTCGAACTGGTGGCGCTGCTGAAGGGCACTCGCCAGGTGGCTGTGCCGGCGTCGTAGGTGCCAGCTACTTCTTCGATGCCGCTTGCCTGGGTTACATGCCAGAACACGGTCTCGGATGTGCCGCCAGTGAGTTGGAAGACGACGTCGCCACTGCTGGCAGGACGGAACAGGAGCGAAGTCGCACCCTGCATGTCGAGGCGACGGATATAGGAGGCACGGATGTAGTCGAGGTGGCCGGATGTGCCGGAAGGACGTTCGTGGGTGAGGGTGACAGTGCTCGTCTCGCTGGTGGGGGCTGTGACGGTGTAGCCACCGAAGCGCATCATGCCGTACATGAACTCTTCGAGGGTTCCGAACGACAGTTTGCCGACCTGCTCTCCGTTGAACTTGATGGTCAGACTGGTGTTGCTGCCACCTGAGGCGAACTGTACGCCGAGGTTGAGGTCGGTGGTTTCGCCCACGATGCCTGGTGTGGCGAGGGTGTAGGTGCGTGTCTTTCCGTTGGAAAAGTCGTATTCTTCAAAGAAACGACGTCCGGAGCGCATGAAGCTGAAGCCGTCGGTTTCGACGAGGGCGTGCTCTGGGAACGTGGTTTGCTGTGTGGCACTGGAAGCGACCTCGTAGGCGTATTTTTCAAACTCCTTAGGGGCACCTTCGCCGCTGTCGGTGAGGAAGTAGGAAACGTTTTGGGTGTAGGGGTTGTTAAAGTGGCCGAACCCGCAACGGCTGGGAGTCGATGAGGTCAGGGTCCAACGTGTGGTGCCACGTCCGTAGAACAGGCAACGGTCGGCCGTGCGGTAGAGGGGAAGTTCGACGAGGTCGTCGTCAATGTTCTCGATTTGTGTCTCGGGCAGCACTTCGAGGTTGAGTCCGTAAAGGCGCACACGGTCGGGATTGCTGAATCCCCATGAGCGCAAGGTGCTATGGCTGAGCTGGTAAACACCGGCTTCGTCCACCTGAATGCGCACCCATCGTCCGCTGCTCAGGACGGAGTGGTCGGCATACTTCTGTGCCTCGACAGGACTGCTGCCCAGCCAAACGGACAGCAGAAGCATGAGGAATATGAGGTTGCTGTGTCTCATGTGTGTGGTCTTTAGGTAGTGTCTTTTGTCTATTTCACCCGCATTTTCAGCACTTCTCGGTCTTCGAGCCAGGCAGTGATGACTTCGCCTTCGTGTACTGGTCCCACGCCGGCGGGAGTTCCCGTGAAGATGAGGTCGCCCATCTTCAGGGTGAAGAACCGGCTGCAGTAGGCGATAATCTGATCGACGGTGTGGAGCATTTCGGCCGTATGTCCTGTCTGGCGTGTCTGTCCGTCGATGTCGAGACGGAAATGGAGGTCTCCGACGGGTGGCAGTTCGGACTTGTTGACCATGTGGCCGACGGCTGCGCTACCATCGAATCCTTTCGACACGAGCCAGGGTTCTGCCTTTTGCCGCAACCGATGCTGCAGGTCGCGTGCGGTGAAGTCGATGCCCACGCTGAGCTCGTCGTAGTAGCGGTGGGCAAAACGTTCGTCGATGTCCTTGCCCAGCCGGCAGATGCGCACAACGAGTTCGGCTTCGTAGTCGAACTGTTCAGCGAAGTCGGGGACGAAGAACGGACGTCCCGTCAGCAGCAGTGCTGAATCGGGCTTCATGAACAGCACAGGCTCTTCATTATATAACGGATTCCCGAGTTCTTTATTGTGTGCGGCATAGTTCTGCCCGACGCAGAGTATCTTCATCGTCTTGGGTCAATATGGCTTAGATTCCGAACAGGCGGAGGAAGTCGTTCAGGTTGGCGAATATCAGCAGACCGAGCAGCAGGAACATACCCACATACTGCGCCCGTTCAAGGAATTTGTCGCTGGGCTTGCGTCCGGTGACGATCTCGTAGATGGCAAAGAGCGCATGCCCGCCGTCGAGGGCTGGGATGGGCAGCACGTTCATGAAGCCGAGGATGATGCTGAGGAAGGCGGTGAGCATCCAGAATTTGTACCAGTCCCACTCGGCAGGGAAGATGTTGCCGATGGAGACGAAGCCGCCGACCGATCGGGCACCTTTCTTGGTGAAGATGTACTTGAGGTCGCTCACGTATCCGCCCAGGATGTTGCCGGCATAGGCCACGCCTGCAGGCAGACTTTCGAGCAGGCCATACTCACGGGTGGTCACCTTGTAGTCAGGCATCTTGTTGACGAAGCCCAAGGTAAATTCGGGGGTGAGTTGCACCTTGGCAGCTTGTTCCTTACCTTTTATATATATAAGCACCGTGCGTGCCCGAAGGCTGTCGGCGTGGGTCGATTCCTGAGTGATGCCGGCAGCGAGGGCGGCGAGTTGGTTTTGCACGTCGTTGAAGTCGTTGACGGGCTGGTCGTTGATGGCGGTGATGACGCTTCCCCTCTGCAGTCCGGCCTTCTCGGCAGGGCTTCCTGGCAGGATGCTGTCGATGTGGAGCGGGACGAGTGCATCGACATAGCGAGGCTGCTCCAGCATTTCGAGCAGGTTCATCTCGCCCGGCAGCTGAACGTCCAGCTTTTTGCCGTCGCGCTGGACATGGGCCACGCTGGCATTGCTGAGGTCGCGGAGGTGGTTCACGTTCCAGTCGTCGAACGTCTGGTCATCGACACCGAGGATGAGGTCGCCGTCTTTGAAACCGTCGGCTTTGGCACGTTCGTTGAACTTCATGCCGTAGGTCATGTCGGTGGTCTTCACATATTCCTCGCCCCAGGTGTAGAGCACGCCGGCATAGATGATGAAGGCTACGAGGAAATTGACGATGACGCCGCCGAGCATGATGAGCAGGCGTTGCCAGGCGGGTTTGCTGCGAAACTCCCAGGGCTGTGGCTCAGTGGTGAGTTGCTGGTTGGTCTCGTCGATCATACCCGCAATCGAGACATAGCCGCCGATGGGCAGCCAGCCGATGCCGTACTCAGTGCCGTGCTCGGGCTTGTAGATTTTATTGCCGATGTTCTTGGTCTGGATTTTATCTTTCTGTCCAGTCAGCTGGTAGTATTGGTTTTTCAGCCACTGGAAGAAGTTCTGACCCTCGTCGCCTCGTTCGGTGATCAGAGGTCGGCGGAGCAAGCGACGGAACCAGTTGTCGTAGGTCGAGAAGAGGTGGAAGCCCCAGTTGGCAAAGAGGTAGAAGCGCGTGACGCGTGTCTTGAAGAGTTTGGCAAACAGGAAGTGGCCGCCTTCGTGCAGGGCGACCAGCAGGCTGAGTGAGAGGATGAACTGGAGTGTCTTGATGAGGATTGTTTCCATTTATTTTTTACTTTTCACTTATCACTTATCACTTTTCAATCAAACTTGCTGCATAGCGACGTGCCTCGCAGTCGGTGTCGAGATAGGCTTCGAGCGACGATTCGTTGGTGAACGGAATGTGCTCCATCGTCTCGGAAATCACCTCGGCAATGCGGGTGAACGAGATGCGGTCGTCGATAAAGGCGCGATTAGCTATCTCGTTGGCGGCATTGACGATACAGGGCATATTGCCTCCCTGTGCCAGGGCATCGTATGCGAGTTGGAGGCAGGGGAAGCGTTCTGTGTCGGGGCGTTCGAAGCTGAGGTCTTTCAGCTGGAAGAAGTCCACGCGTTCGCTGTTGAGCGGCAAGCGCTGGGGATAGCTGAAGGCGTACTGGATGGGCAGGCGCATGTCGGGCACGCCGAGCTGTGCTTTCACGGCTCCGTCCTCGAACTGCACCATCGAGTGGATGACGCTTTGCGGATGCACCACCACTTGAATCTTGTCGGGTGTGACGCCGAAGAGCCATTTCGCCTCGATGACTTCAAATCCCTTGTTCATCATCGTGGCAGAGTCGATGGTAATCTTTGCCCCCATGTTCCATGTGGGGTGGGCGAGTGCCTGTGCCTTGGTCACGGTGCGCAGTTCCTCCTGCGAGAAGTGGCGGAAGGGGCCGCCGCTGGCGGTGAGCAGAATCTTCTCGATGCGGTTGCCACGTTCGAGGCACTGGAAGATGGCGCTGTGTTCGCTGTCCACCGGAAGGATGGGCACTTGGTTTTCGGAGGCCAGGCGGTTGATGAGTTCACCTGCCACGACCAGCGTTTCCTTGTTGGCCAGTGCGATCACCTTCTTTGCCTTGATGGCACTGATGGTGGGGCGCAGTCCGGCAAAGCCTACCATCGAGGCGAGCACGATGTCCACCCCTTCGTCCTGCACGACCTCGCACAGTGCGTCGGCTCCAGCATACACCTTGATGGGAAGGTTGGAGAGGGCACGCTGCACGGCGTCGTAGTGCTGTTCGTTGGCAATCACCACCATTTCGGGCTGGAAACGGCGGGCCTGCTCCACGAGCAGTTCCACATTGTTGTTAGCTGTCAGCACGTAGGCTTCGAACAGGTCGCTGTGCTGCTCAATCACGTCGAGTGCCTGAGTGCCAATCGACCCCGTCGAACCTAATATCGCAATTCGTTTCATGATAAGTCTAAGAGTCCTTCGGGCAGAGACATCGTGAGTGTCTTCGCCTCATGGTTAATGTCTGTGATAAACTCTTCGTGGGCAGGTATCAGGGCTTCGCTGCCGTCGGGACGGCTGACGACGAACAGCCAGTTCTCGGTCTGGTCGTCGATGGTAGCGACGGTGCCGATGTCTGAACCGTCCTCGTTCTGCATCTGGAAGCCGACGAAGTAGTTGAGCGAGAGTTCTTCCTCACCGCTTTCGGCTGCTTTGGCTTTTTCGAAAAACACACGGCAGCCCACCAGCCGCTGAGCTTGGTCGGCTGTGTCGATGTCGTCGAACTTCATCAGCACCGACGTGTCGCTGCGGAATCGGTATTCCTCGATGAAGAAGGGCACAAGGATGCCGTCCACCTCGACAATGACGTAGTCGCTGTCGGTGCGGTCAAAGATGTCGTCGGTGAGGTGCATGACCACCTCGCCGCGCAGGGCATGGGTCTTCGAGATGTGTCCTATCTGGTAAACGTCGTCGTAGCGGATCATGGGTCAGTTCACTCTGGTGATGTGTGCTCCGAGTGCCACGAGGCGACCCTCGATGTTCTCGTAGCCGCGGTCGATTTGCTCGATGTTGCTGATGGTACTCGTTCCCTGTGCACTGAGGGCGGCGATGAGCAGGGCGATGCCGGCACGGATGTCGGGCGAGGTCATGCGTATGCCGCGCAGCGAGAAGCGGCGGTCGTGGCCGACGACCACGGCGCGGTGGGGGTCGCAGAGGATGATCTGAGCTCCCATGTCGATGAGTTTATCGACGAAGAACAGGCGGCTCTCGAACATCTTCTGGTGAATGAGCACACTGCCCTTGGCCTGTGTCGCTACGACGAGGAATACGCTCAGCAGGTCGGGGGTCAGCCCTGGCCACGGCGCATCGCTGAACGACATGATGCTGCCGTCCATGAAGGATTCCACCTCGTAATGTTCCTGTGCCGGTATGTAGATGTCGTCGCCACGGCGTTCCATGCGGATGCCGAGGCGCTGGTACATGTCGGGAATGATGCCGAGATTGTCGAACGACGTGTTCTTGATCGTCAGCTCGCTCTGTGTCATGGCTGCCATGCCGATGAAGCTGCCCACCTCGATCATGTCGGGCAGGATGGTATGCTCTGTGCCGTGCAGTTCGCTCACGCCTTCGATGGTGAGGCGGTTGGAGGCGATGCCGCTGATGCGGGCTCCCATGCGGTTGAGCATCTGGCACAGTTGCTGGATGTAGGGTTCGCACGCTGCGTTGTAGATGGTGGTCGTTCCCTCAGCCAGCACGGCTGCCATGATGATGTTGGCGGTACCCGTCACACTGGCCTCGTCGAGCAGCATGTATTTGCCGCGAAGGTGTTCGGCCTCCAGGTCGTAGGTGCCGCGCTCGCGGTTGACGGTGAGCTTTGCGCCTAGCTCCTGCATGCCGATGAAGTGGGTGTCGAGGCGCCGGCGTCCGATCTGGTCGCCGCCAGGTTTGGCTACCGACGCGCGGTGGAATCGTCCGAGCATCGGGCCCATGAGCAGGATGGAGCCGCGCAGCGCGGCACAGCGCTGGATGAACTCGTCGCTCTGCAGGTAGTCCATGTCGAGGCAGTCGGCCTGCAGCTGCCAGTCGCCCTCACCGATCTGCCGCGTGCTCACACCCATACGGCTGAGCAGGGCAATGAGGTTGTTGACGTCGAGGATGTTGGGCACGTTGCGCATGACGACAGGCTCGCTCGTCAGCAGTACGGCGCTGATGACCTCCAGTGCTTCGTTCTTGGCGCCCTTGGGAGTGATCTCTCCGCTGAGCCGGTGTCCGCCTTCGATGATGAATTTAGCCATGGTGCTTTTTCTTCTTTTTCTTGCCAGTGTTGGCAGTCTGAATGCCGCTGAGGATTTCCTGGTCGCTCAGCAGGGGGAGTGCTTCGGGCATGATGCCTACTTTGCCTTGTGTATATTGGAAGATGTCGTCGAGCACCTTGTCGTTGTTCATCGCGTCGGCGTTCCATCGCGCGAGGGCACGCTTCATCTGATTGGCCACCTGCTGGGTGAGGGCCAGGCGTTCCTCTTCGTCCTCGATTTCGGTCAGTTTCTGCATCAGCGCCTCGACGATGGCACCGTAGTGGCGGCGTGCGATGCGCTTCTGGGGGTAGGGGATGCGGTCGTGCTGTGCCCGTGTGTCCTCGATGCGCTCGATTTCGACGGGATAGTCGATGTCGAGTTCGTAGTCGGCGATGGCGGCGAGGTGGTTCCAGAGCTTCTTACGGAACTCGTCGGCGTCGCCGTGCTGCTTCACCATGCTCGCCATGAGCTGGACGATGGTCTGGGCGCAGCGCAAGCGTTCGGCGCGGTCGTCGATGCTCTTGCAGTGGTCCACCATTTGCTGGATGCAGCGTCCGTATTCCGGCATGCGGAGTTGGTCGCGCTGGGTGTTGTAGTCGATGTTGGTCATATCTAAGTCAAATGATTTTCTTTTTACTTACTGTGGCCACGAAGTCCTTGAGGTAGAAGGGCTCGAAGTAGGCTACGTCTTCAAACTGGCCGTTGGCATGGGCACGTTCGGCCAGCGGTGCCATGTATTTGGCGAGCGGACGGACGTTGTCGAAGAAGTGGGCATTGGGGTGGTTGAGCACGCTTTTGCATTTCTCGGACCCGTTGCCGAAGAAATAGACGGGGTGCTCGGCCAGCACGTCGGCAAAGCTCTGCTCGTCGATCACCATGGCCTGTGTCTGCTGCACGGTGCGCAGGGCTCGGGTGTAGAGGGCGCAATAGACTTCCATGCGTCGGGCGTCGATCATGGGGCAGAGCAGGGCATTCTCCGGCAGGTCGTCGTGCTGCAGGAGCACAGGCACGCTGAGCACCTGCAGTGTGGGCAGGGCGATGAGCTGCAGCTTGCGCCCGTAGCACACGCCTTTGGCCATCGACACGCCGATGCGCAGTCCTGTATAGGAACCTGGTCCGCAGCTCACGGCGACGGCATCGAACGGGATGGCATGGCTGTCGGTGAACGACAGTGCTTCATCGACCATGCTTCCCAGGCGCCGCGACTGTGCTGCGCCCGTCTGTTCTGTCTGCTCAAAAATCACCTGTCCGTCCTCGCTCACTGCCACCGAGCAGAGGTCGGTCGCCGTCTCAATATGTAGTATGCACGACATGGGTACAATGTTATCTTTTTTTATTTTTTTCTAATAAATCGGAATGTGTACCAGTGTTAACCAAAATCAGCACTAATTCTTTATCATTAATTTCCCAAATGAGAAGCCAATTGGGTAGGATATGACACTCCCACTGACCTTTACGATTGCCGTGTAGGGCGTGAACGTTATACTTTTTGTCCAATTCGACGCCACACAACAGTTTTTCAACAATATCCCACAGCAAATCCATCGGAAGCCTTCTCCTTTTGCAGAGCTTCAGATTCTTCTTACATTCGCCTGTTACTACGAGTCTGTATTTTGTGGTCATCCTTCAATCTCTCGCTTCAAATCCTCGAGACTGTCGTATTCATACACTCGACCTTCTTCTAAGTCGCGAAGAGAGCGTTCGTAGGATGTAAGATTTTTCCTGCGAGGTAGGGTTATTTTTGTGACACCCCGCATCATGCTGATAGCTTTTTTTAAGTCTTTCAGCAGAGAAGCATCACCAACTTCAACCAATAATTGGGTGCTGGATGGAATAACTAATGAATTATTCATATTTTTGATAAGGAAATACGTTTAACAACCTGCAAAGTTACGCAAAATTTCGGTGAACCGAAAGGAAAAGCGGATTTATTTGCGTTTTCGGGCAGACGGAGGGTGGATGATGAGGGGAGTGAAGACAAGGGCGGCAGCCTCGGGAGGGGGCTGCCGCTGTGGGTGGGCTTGTGGCGGAGGTGTGATGGGGGGCGTTTAGCCGAGCACATAGACTTTGTGGCTGCCTGCGCCTTTGGTCTTGATGCCCGAGGCGGGGTCGGCGGCAAAGGATGCCAGTTCCTTGGTGGCCATGGAGCGCCGCAGACCGGTCAGTTCCATGTAGCCGACGACGTTCATGGATGGCGACGTGGCGAGTGCCTGCTTCAGCATTTGGAGCCGGTCGTCGCGGGTGGTTTCCATCTGGTTCACGCGCTGCACGAGTCCGTCGCCTTCCAGGCGGAGATCCTCGCGGAGGCGGTCCATGAACTCCTTCGAGGGCTTGAAGCGCACGCCGCGCACGGTGATGCTATGGGCATTGAGCTGCTTGCCTTCGCCGTCAATGTCGGAGACGGTGCGGCCCTTCACCGGTCCGATGGACAGTCGGAAGGTGCCCAGGTGGGGCACGGTGACGGTGTGTCCGAGCAAGAGCATGTCGCTCACCGATGCCATCAGGTTGCTCAGCACGCTTTCCGCAATGCCTGAGTTGGTCATGCCCTTGTTTTCCTTCATGTAGTTCAGCAACTGCCCGGCAGCGATGTTGCTGTAGGTGGGGACTTTGTAGTACGAGCGTGTTTTGCCGTCGGCCTTCACGTCGTTCATTTCCTGTAGTACATACTTAAGCATAGTTCGTTTGATTATTAGGTGAAACGTGGCACAAAGTTACTGAATCCGCAGAGAAAACTCGGAGTATCAATGGTACTTGTACGAATACCATTGAAACTTTAACAAATTCCATTGAGATTTCTGAAAATTTCAATGAGATTTTGAGTTTTTTCGGCACCTCATCCGAGTTTGATGCACAGCGCGGGTGAGTCTGCGGGGTGGATTGGCGGAGTTTTTCGTGCGCATCCCCTCATTTTTTCCTGTGCTTTGCGGCGAAATGTGCCGAAAAAGCCTTAACTTTGCAACACCAATAACGTATTATTATAAAGCAGACACATGATACTATCGATGACCGGCTACGGCAAGAGCGTAGCAATCTTTGAGGGAAAGAAAATCCATGTGGAGGTGAAGTCGCTGAACAGTAAGGCGCTCGACCTCTCGGCACGTATCGCACCGCTCTACCGTGAGCACGAGATGGAAATCCGCCAGATGGTGGCAAGCCGTCTGGAGCGCGGAAAGGTGGACTTCATGCTGTGGGTGGAGAAGGGCGAGACGCAGGGAGCCGCCTCTATCAACGGAGCTGTGGTGAAGAACTATTTTGAGCAAATCACGGCACTGAGCAAGGAACTGGGATTCGAACAGCCCAGCTTCAGTCCCGAGGACTGGATGAAGACGCTGCTGCGGCTGCCCGAAGCCATGACGGTGACCGAGGCAGAAGAGCTCAGCGACGCGGAGTGGACCGTCGTGCGCCAGGCCATCAGCGAGGCCATCGAGGCTCTGATGGACTTCCGCCGTCAGGAAGGTGCTGCGCTGGAGAAGAAGTTTACGGAGAAGGTGGACAACATCGAGTCCCTGCTCCGCAGCATCGAGCCCTATGAGCAGCAGCGCACGGAGAAAATCCGCCAGCGCATCGTCGAGGGACTGGAGAAGGTGGCTGGCGTGGACTACGACCGCAACCGCCTGGAGCAGGAGATGATCTACTACATAGAGAAGCTCGACATCAACGAGGAGAAACAGCGCCTGCAGAACCACCTCAACTACTTCCGCCAGACGATGGCCGACGGACATGGCCAAGGCAAGAAACTGGGCTTCATCGCGCAGGAGATGGGACGCGAGATCAACACCACGGGTTCGAAGTCGAACCAGGCGGAAATGCAGAACATCGTCGTACGCATGAAGGACGAACTCGAGCAGATCAAGGAACAAGTGCTGAATGTGATGTAATATAAAAGCCTCCCCCCGACCCCCTCCGAGAGAGGGGGAGAAGGGTAGTGCGGAAAGCATGGCTGTGCAATGGTGTAGGTAGGTCGTTTATTTTCCAACAAAACGGTTTGATGTATGGCCAAGAATAAAATTCCTCAGCAATATTGGCGGGCCGATATCCTGAATTATGACTTGCTGAAGCAGAATTCAATCCACAATCGACATGCCCCTACCGAGGCGGAAGATTTCTTTTGGAATCTTGTCAAGGGCAAACAGCTGGGGCTGAAATTTCGACGCCAATACGTTATTGACAACTATATAGTTGACTTTGCGTGCCTGCAGGCTATGCTCATTGTGGAGATTGATGGCGGCTATCATTCGGATGCAGAACAGATGCTAAGGGATGCAGAACGTTCAGATTTCTTACGCAGCCAGGGATTTGAAGTTCTACGTTTCAGTAATGAAGAGATCATGTATAACACAGAAGACGCCATAGAAAAGATAAAAAAGAAAATGGACGAACGTACAGCGAATATTCAATGTGCTCAGCCCGCTCCCCCTCTTTCGGAGGGGGCTGGGGGGAGGCTTGGCAAAGTCCTAATCATCTGTGCACCAAGCGGCACAGGCAAATCGACCATCATCAACTATTTGCGCGAGCAGGGAGTGGAGTTCTCTTTCTCCATCTCGGCAACGACGCGTGAGCCCCGCGGAGAGGAACGCAACGGTGTGGAGTATTTCTTCCTGACGGAGGATGAGTTCCAGCGAAAGATTGAGGAAGATGCCTTCATCGAGTGGGAACAGGTGTATGCAGGACAGAAATATGGCACACTGAAAGAGCAGGTGGAAGGCGAGCTGGCCGCAGGTCGGAACATCGTGTTCGACGTTGATGTCAATGGCGGGCTGCGCATCAAGCAGTATTTCAAGGACCGTGCGCTGAGCCTCTTCATCCTGCCGCCCAGCATCGAATGCCTGCGTGACCGACTCGAAAAGCGCGGCACGGAGACTCCCGAAAAGATACAGAAACGGCTGGACCGCGCCGAATACGAAATCTCGCGTGCGCCAGAGTTCGACCGACAAATCGTCAACGACGACCTCGCGACCGCCGAGGCTGAGGCGCTCCGCCTCGTGACGGAGTTCTTGAAAGCCTCCCCTAACCCCTCCGAAGGAGGGGAATTCGGACCGGCAGGCCTTTAATTATTAATTATTAATTATTAATTTTTAATTTTTCACTTTTCACTTTTCGAAGAAAGCACTGGGATGAGAGTAGGCATCTACGGCGGTTCGTTCAACCCCATACACCGAGGGCATACGGGTCTGGCCACCGACATCTGTCGCGCAGGGCTCGTCGATGAGGTGTGGCTGATGGTTTCGCCGCTCAATCCGCTCAAGCGCGAGCAGCAGACCGAGCTGCTACCCACGGACGAACGTCTGCACATGGCTCGGCTCGCCACCGCCGGTAGCGACTATCTGAAGGTCAGCGACCTGGAGACCCGTCTGCCCCTCCCGTCCTACACCGTGCACACGCTGGCTGCCCTGCACGAGCAGCATCCCGACCACGACTTCGTGCTCATCGTCGGCGAAGACAACTGGCAACGCTTCGACCGTTGGTACCATGCCGACGAAATCCGTGCACAGCACGACATCGTCGTCTATGGACGCGATGCCGACACGGGGATGGTACTCCACCATCCTGACGGCACAGCCGAGGTGCATCCTCAGCCCCGCCGCTACGACATCTCCAGCACCGCAATTCGCCAGGCGCTCAGCCGAGGAGAACTCGATGTGCCCCGCCGCTGGCTCCACCCCGATGTCTATCGCTATGTGAGGAGCCATCGCCTCTACGTCTAAGTCTAATTATACCTCATGTTCTAACCATCAAAAAAAACACAAATGCTATCATGAAAAAATTCGCACTGCTCCTTATCTGCTTGCTGTGCACGATGGTCGCACAGGCACAGTACAACATCACGTCGCCCGATGGCCGCATCCGCGTTTCGCTCATTCCCAAACAGACGCGCAATCTCGATACCAAGGTCATGCGCACGACACGCATGAAGATGTCTGTCTTCGTGGATGGCAAGATCGTGGTCGATGCCCAGGAAATCAATCTGATGCTCTATGCCCACGGCCACAGATACACCTTCGGCAAGTCGGACTTCGTCAACTCCACAGCCACTACGCGGCCTGTGGCCTTTGTGCCTGGACAGGGCGACGAAGCCATCGCCGGCATGGGCAATCGCTGCAACCGCATGGTGGTGCAGTCGGCCACTGGCATCACGCTCGAAGTGCTGGCTTTCGACACGGGTGTGGCCTACCGCTTCTCGGTGGAAGGCATGGAGGGAGAATACAAAATCCTCAATGCTACCGACGTGTTCCCCTACGAAAAGCCCAACGCCATCGTCGGCACGTTTACGGGCGACCAGGTTCTGCCCTGGCGCACGATGCGCATCGGCGAGACCGAGGAGCAGGCTGCCGCAGCCGATGTGTGGGAACAGACCTATCCCTCGCGCAAGCTGGTGTCGTGGCGCGATGCCCTGTCGTCGGTGTCGGTCGGCATGACCACCAACTGGGTGGCAGACAACGCATGGAAGGGCCCCAGCCAGTCGCACGGCATCTACGTCGATTACATCTACAAACACCTGTACGGTGGCTTGAGCTTCACCCCCTGCCACCAGCTGCTCTACGTCTATTGGGAAGGCGACTATGCCCCCTTCACGAATGTAATGGGCAGCATCCATTCGTGGGACGTCACCGCCCGCTTCGGCTACAACCTGCCCGTGCAGTTCGGCTACAGCGTGTGGAGCTTTGCGCCCTACGCCACCGCCACCTACCTGGCCCTGCGCCAGCACGACAATCCGCATCCCGGGTTTCAGAAATTGTCGAACCGAAGCCACACCCTCGTGGGGCTGGGCCTGAAGATTCAATACATGATGCACGAACGCTACTCTCTCGGTGTGGGTTATGAGTATCAGTTCTTCACGGGGAGTCAGGAGCCGACCGGACGCAGCACATTGCTGCTCAGCATCGGCTATTGTCTGTAAAAGCATCCCAAACAACAGCCCCCCAATCCCTTCGTCTGGAGGGGTTGGGGGGCTGTTGTGCTGCTGTTAGGGGAAATTGTAGGGAGAGAAGGCTTTAGCTGAAAGCCTGCCAGCCCTGTGCCTGGAGCTGGAACTCCTGGCCGTCGCGGGTGATGAGGGCTGCGCCCAGCGATGGTTCGGTGACGTGGCCGATGAGGTGTATGCCCTCCAGCTGTTCAATCTTCTCGTGGTCGGTGAGGGGAACAGTGAACAGCAGTTCGTAGTCCTCGCCGCCGTTGAGCGCACAGGTCGTCACGTTCATGTTCAGTTCCTCGGCCATGACAGCGGTCTGGTAGTCGAGCGGGATGCGTTCTTCATAGACGCGGCACCCCACACCCGATTCGTGGCAGATGTGCAGCAGTTCGCTGCTGAGCCCGTCGCTCACGTCCATCATCGACGTCGGATGGATGCCGGCACTGCGCAGCTTTTCGACGATGTCTTTGCGGGCCTCGGGCCGCATCTGGCGTTCGAGCAGATATTCGCGCCCTGCGAAGTCGGGCTGGAAGTCGAGTGTAGCCTTCGGATCCTTGCGTCGTGCTTCGTCCAGCTGCTGATAATAGACTTGCTTTTCGCGCTCAAGCAGTTGCAGACCCATATAGGCTGCGCCGAGGTCGCCGGACACGCAGATGAGGTCGGTGGGGTGTGCACCGCTGCGCAGGATGGCTTTCCCTTTTTCCACCATGCCGATGCAGGTGATGCTGATGGCGAGTCCCGTGCGCGACGAGGTGGTGTCGCCACCGACGATGTCGACTCCGTGTGCGTCGCAGGCGAGTCGCAGGCCTTCGTAAAACTCGTCCATGCCTTCGACCGTGAACCGTCGGCCCAATGCCAGACTTACGGTGATCTGTTTCGGGGTGCCGCCCATGGCATAGACGTCGCTGAAGTTCACCTGTGCGGCTTTGTAGCCTAAGTGCTTGAGCGGCATGTATGTAAGGTCGAAGTGGACGCCCTCCATGAGCAGGTCGGTGGTGACGAGCACGTCGTGCTCCTTGCTACCGAAGTTGAGCACGGCGCAGTCGTCGCCCACGCCCTTGAGGGTCTCTGTGTTCTTGAGCTCAATATCTTTTGTGAGGCGTCGGATGAGTCCGAATTCGCCTAAGGTGGAGATTTCTGCCATGTTGTTGGTTGTAGGGATAAGTGGTGTCAGCTTTTCTCTTTGCTGGTCCGAGTCAGCAGGGTGCTGTTCCTCGAATTCTTCTGTACGTATCCGAGGATGAACTGGTCGAAGGCTTCAGCTCCATTGTCGAGGAAGTCCACTTCGATGGGCAGGATGTAGAGGGGGAATCGCACGGAGAAGAGGGTGAACTCGTTATAGACCTTGCCCATCGGCAGGAGACGTGCGGCATCCTTTTCGGTCGTGATGACAATGGTGCGCTTATCGGGCGTAGTGACTTGGTGTATGGTGCGCTCGAGCAACTCGATGTCCTTGTGCTGAAACTCGTGGTGGTCGGAAAAGTGGACGGAGGTGAACTGAAAGTATGTCTTTAGGTCGAACTCCATCTGCTGGGGCGAGGCGATACCCGTGAGGAGAATCACGTTGTACCGGTCGTTGGTGACGTCCTCCAAGGGAATCTCTTCGGTGAAGAGCGACACTTTCTGCAGGCGTCCGTACTTGAAGCTGCTGAAGAAGAGTCGCTGCCAGGGTTGCAGACTGAGCGAGTGGTTGATGCCGTTTTTCTCCATCACAACGAGATTGGTGGGACACTTGGTGACGATGACGACATCGGCACGCTGGCAACTGGATTTGGGCTCACGCAGCCGTCCTGCTGGCAGGAGCTCGTCGTAATAGACCAGGCGGTGATAGTCCATGAGCAGGATGTTCACACCTGGCACGACGTAGCGGTGCTGGAAGGCATCGTCGAGCAGGACGACATCGACGGCAGGCTCGACACCAGGGCGGCACAGATTCTTGATGCCGCGACGCCGGTTGGCATCGACGGCCATGTGAATCTGCGGATACTTGTGCTTCATCTGGTAGGGTTCGTCGCCGATATCCTGGACGGGTGTGTCGGGCGTGGCGAGGATGTAGCCCTTCGACTTGCGCTTGTAGCCGCGGCTGAGCACAGCCACCTGATGTTGCTTGCTAAGCAGACGGATGAGGTACTCGGTATGGGGTGTCTTTCCTGTTCCGCCTGCCGTGATGTTTCCCACGCTGATGACGGGCACATCAAACGATTCACTGGGCAGCACCCCGCTGTCGAACAGGATGTTGCGCAAGCCCACCACGAGTCCGTAGAGCCATGAGAGCGGCTTGAGCCAGTGCCATATTTTGATGTGGTCGCCTTCCAAGTGGAGAAAGAAATAGGTTGTTTAGAAATTAAACTTAAAATAGTAGGGCAGCTGAGCCTGCACGTTGCCATGTTTGTCGAGGTGCTGCAGGCTGCGGAAGTAGTTGTAGTGCTCGCCCAGCAGTTCGCGCAACTTGGCATCGGCATAGCTGTCGCCGCTGACTTCGTTCAGCAGTTCCTCGAACAGGTCGGACTTGGAAGGATAGCTGAGCACGGTGTATTCGTCGATCTTTGCCCGTTTCTTGGCCACGGCGATGGCGTCGTCGAGGCTTCCGAGCTGGTCAACCAGTCCGATTTGCTTGGCATGTTCGCCTGTCCACACGCGTCCTTCGGCGATTTTCTTGATATCGTCCTGCTTCATTTTGCGGCCCTCGGCACAGCGCTTGGTGAACAGTTCGTAGCCACGGTTCACATAGCCTTGCAGCAGTTGCTTTTCGCCTTCGGTCATTTCGCGCGAGAAGTCGCCGAAGTCGGCGAACTCGTTCGTCTTCACGGTCGAGGTGTGCAGGCCAATCTTCTTGTTCATCAATTCGCTGGCAACGGGGAAGGTGCCGAAGATGCCGATCGAGCCGGTGAGGGTGGTGGGCTCTGCCACAATCCAGTCGGCTGCACAGGAGATGTAGTAGCCGCCCGAGGCTGCATAGTCGCCCATGGACACAACGATGGGCTTCTTCGCCTTGATGTTCATGACCTGGTGCCAGATTTGTTCGCTGGCGTATGCGCTGCCGCCAGGGGAGTTGACACGCAGCACGACAGCTTTCACGTCTTCGTTCTCGGCGAGTTCCTTCAGGTCTTTGACGACGTTGGGACGTACGATCATGTCTTCGTTACTGCTGAAGATGCCACCGCCCTCAGAATCGACGATGTCGCCAGTGGCATAATAGACGGCGATGATGTTGCCGCTCGTTCCCTTCGGTTCGTTGGCTGTGCTGGCAGCCATGTCGGCCAGTGTGATGGTGTTGTAGGCTTCCTTCGGGTCTTCTTCGTCCGAGCCCATCATGTTGGCAATGATGCGTGGCACCTCGTCGCAGTAGGCAATTTTGTCCACCAGTTTTTCCTTCTTGTAGAACTTTGTTTCCAGGAACGTGAGGCCCGAGTCGGTGAGCTGGTTCAGTTTGTCGTTGGTCAGCTTGCGGCTCTTGCTCACGTCGCTGAGCATACGGTTCCAGATTTCGCCGGAGAACACGGTGATCTGCTCACGGTTGGCCTCGCTCATTTCGTTGAGCAAGTAGGGCTCGACGGCCGACTTATAGGTGCCGACCTTAAAGATTTCCATCTTCACGCCGAGTTTGTCCATCAGCTCCTTGTAGTAGGTTGTCTGCATGGCAAGTCCGTGCCAGTCGAGCATACCCTCCGGATTGATGACTACGCTGTCGGCGACTGAGCACAGGTAGTATGCTCCCTGTGTGTACTGGTCGCCATAGGCAACGATAAACTTTTTCGAGGTCTTGAAATCGACGAGTGCACGGCGAACGGCAGCCAAGGTGGCTGGTGCAGCGCCGCCAAAGTCCCCGACTTCCATATAGATACCCTTCACCTTGTCGTTTTCCTTCGCATTCTTGATGGCTTTCAGAATGTCGTCCAGTCCCATGCTTTCGCTGGTCAGCGCATTGTTGCCCAGCAGACTGGCAAAGGGATCCTCGGTGGCACGTTCGCTGATACTGCCGTCGAGTTTGAATACGACGACGGCGTCGTTGGGAACACTGGTGGTCGATGTGCTGCTGGCCATGCCGATGAGGGTGATGACCATCATGACGGTGCAGAGCAGTCCGACTACGATGATGCCGACCACAGTGGCCAGCACATACTTAAAGAAATCTTTCATTGTACTTTTTATTTGTTAATGATCATTTGCAAAACTTCGCATATTCGCAGGCGGCGAGCAGCCAGGCGCCGGTGCCGAAGGGGGCCTGTGAGCGTGCATCGACGGTGCGTGTCGGGTCCGGTTTTTCGCCGATGGGCTGGACGAAGCCGATGCTTCCGTCGGGCTGCAGGGCGATTTCCGTGAGATACTTCCACGCTTTGTCTGCGACGGGTTTATACTTCGACACGGGCAGTAGTCCGTTGTTCATGCCCCACAGCAGTCCGTAGGTGAAGAAGGCTGTGCCGCTGGTCTCGTAGCCAGGGGCATCGTCCTCGCAGAGCATCGAGCGGCTCCAGTAGCCACCTTCCTGCTGACAGCGTGCCACGCCTTCGGCCAGCTGTTGGAAGCGCTTCACATAGAACGGGCGATACTTGTTGTTGCGCGGCAGGTCTTGCAGCACCTTCGCCAGTCCGGCCAGCACCCATCCGTCGCCGCGTGCCCAGAAGCTTTTGCCGCCGTTGCAGGCTGTCTTCACCTTAGGCCACACATATTTCCCGTCGCGGTAGTAGAGCTGTGCCTCCTTGTCGAAGAGCAGGCTGTCGGTCCATGCGAAGCACTCGTACTGCTTGTCGAGCAACTTCTCGTCTCCCGTCACCGTATAGAGTTTCGTAAAGATGGGCAGGCCCATATACAGGGCATCGCTCCACCACCAGTAGTCGCGCTCCGACGTGCGAGCCTGGTAGTTCATCACTTCGAGCGTACGTTGCAGTCGTTCGGCGCGATGTTCCAGTTTGTAGAGGTCAATATAGATTTGGAAACAGATTTGCCAGTCGGCAAAGAGCACATGGCGCATATCCTCGCCATAGGTTTTGTACTCCCACTTCTGCTTGTTGCGCTCCGTGGCGCCGCTCCAGCGGTTGTGCTCGGCGAAGCGCAGGGCGTAGGCCAGGTATTCCGGCCGTCCCGTCAGTTCGTAGGCAGCCTGGTTGCCGGTGAAGTAGGCGGCGTTGTCCCAGAATCCGCGACACTCAGCGCGGTTGTGGCTTTGCCAGTAGGCATTCACGCGTTCTATCATTTCGACAGCCTGGCGTGCCCCGTCGCTCTTCAGCTGAGCGGGCTCGGCAGGCAGGTTCTGGGCAGTTGCCACAGTGGCTGACAGCAGAAAAAGAAACAGAATTCTGTATTTCATAATGGTGTCATTTGGAGTCTTCAAACGGCAAAGGTACGACTAAGTGAGAGAAAAACCAAATTTTTATTTGAGTTTTTCCTCACGTGCAAATCTTCGGCCGGCGTCGAATCCACACCTTATATATATTATCCGCAGATTTTCAGCCCGATTTTCTCGGCCTCGGCACGCAGCAGTGCCAGGGCAGGTTCGCGCTCGTTCTCGATTTCGCCGTCGAGCACGGCATCCTTGAGCCGCTGTTTGAGCAGTCCCACCTCGCGCGAGGGTTGCAGGCCGAACAGCTGCATGATTTCGTTGCCGTCGATGCATGGCTGGAACAGACGTTTGTAGTCACGCTCCTTGAGGTCTGCCAGCTTCTCGCGCACCATGCGGAAGTTCTCGCGGAAGGTCTTTTTTCGCACCTCGTTCTTCGAGGTGATGTCGGCTTCGCACAGCGTCATGAGGTCGTCGATGTCGTCGCCTGCATCGTTGAGCAGTCGGCGTACGGCAGAGTCGGTCACCTCTTCGTCGGCAATGACGATGGGGCGCATGTGCAGGTCGACCAGCTTCTGCACATACTTCATCCGTGCATCGAGCGGCAGGCTCATGCGGCGGAAAATCTGCGGCACCATCTTTGCCCCGACAAAGTTGTGGTTGTGAAAAGTCCAGCCCAGGGCATTGTCCCAGCGCTTGCTCTTCGGTTTGCCGATGTCGTGTAGCAGGGCAGCCCAGCGCAGCCAGAGGTCGGGCGAGGCGGCCGCCACGTTGTCCACCACCTCCAGCGTGTGCAGGAAGTTGTTCTTGTGGGCACGTCCGTTGCGCGTGTCCACCACGTCGAGGGCGCAGAGTTCGGGTAGAAACTGCTGCATCAGCCCCGTGTAGTACAGTTCGTAGAGCCCTCGGCTGGGGCGCTGGGTGAGCAGTATCTTGTTGAACTCTTCCTGTATGCGTTCGCCGCTGATGATCTTGAGCCGTTCGGCATTGCGGTGCAGGGCCTCACGCGTCTCGTCGAGGATGTCGAACCTCAGCTGTGCGGCGAAGCGCACGCAGCGCAGCATGCGCAGCGGGTCGTCGCTGAACGTGATGTCGGGGTCGAGCGGCGTGCGGATGATGCCCGCCTGCAGGTCGTCCAGTCCGTTGAACGGATCGACCAGCTGGCCGTATCGCTGACCGTTCAGGCAAATCGCCATGGCGTTGATGGTGAAGTCGCGCCGGTTCTGGTCGTCCTCCAGCGTGCCGTCTTCCACGACCGGTTTGCGCGAGTCGTGGCTGTAGCTTTCGCGTCGGGCACCGACAAACTCCAGTTCCAGTCCCTTCAGCGCAATCTGTGCGGTGCCGAAGTTGGCATACACCGCCAGATGCGGCTTGCGTCCGGTCTGCTCCTTCAGCTTCTGAGCCACGGCCTTCGCCATCCGTACGCCCGAACCGACGACCACGCAATCGACGTCGTTCGACGGACGTTCCAGGAACAGGTCGCGTACGAACCCGCCAATCACATAGCATTCCATCCCCTCTGCATCGGCCACTTCGCCGATCAGTCGGAAGATCGGGGTATCGACGCTCTGTCTGAGTTCTTCGGCTGTCAGTATTTTCATGTTCCGTTTTCTTTTGGGCACAAAGTTACGAATTATAAACGACATGCCGAACTAAAGTCGGAAAAAGTGTGGACAAAAGCCCTGCATGGCGCGGCGCAGGGTTGGCGTGAGCGCGGACGAAAGTCGGAATATCATTGATATTTTCAGAAATTCCATTGATATTTCTACAAATTCCACTGATATTTCTACAAATCTCAGTGATATTCCGACTTTCGTCCGCGCACCGCCTCGGTCTTGGCGGCTCGGACGGCGGGAATGGGGTGGGGACGGGCTGTGTCGTCTCCGTGCTGCCAGACGGCTGAGGGTGGGCTGCCGGCTAAAATGTTTAGTGTTTAGAGCTTAGAGTTGAGTGTTCTGTTGAGTCGGCGAGCACGCTAAGCATAAACACTACACGAAGTATTGGCCGGCTGAGGGTGGGTTACCGGTCGTCGGGCGGTGCGTGTTTGCTGCCCTGTCGGGACCCTGTTTGGGAGTTTCGGACGACGGGGGACGAAGGGCTGTCTGGAGAGAAAAAAATGTTTTTTTTGAAAAAATACGCTGTGAAGTGCGGCGGTTTGGCAGATTTAAGTTATCTTTGCATCGGGAAAATGTGTACCTGTCGCATCGTGTGCGGCGGTATGCCAACGATATGATCACTAACTATTCTAAATAACACGAACATGATGAAACGTTTTCTTACCCTTTCATGCTTGCTCAGCTGCTTGCTGCCCGCCGTGGCTCAGGAGGAGATTGAGCTGACGACCGACGAGGCCAAGTCGATGTACACGACGGCTGGTGCGCATCGTCGCGTGAGTGTGCACGACCCGTCGGTGGCTTACGACCCGACGAACGGGCGTTACTATATTTTCGGCTCGCATCAGGCGTGGGCCTGGACTGACAACATGCAGGACTGGACGCACATCGGTGCTTGGTGGGCACCTGCCAATAACATCTTCAGCGACTTCAACACCAACCAGACGAAGACGGTGAAGGTGGGCGGCGAGACGAAGACGTTCGGCAACTTCAACGCCCAGGCGTGGGCGGCTGCCTACGGCGGCGACTACAATATTGCCGACAACCTGTGGGCTCCGGCTGTCATCTGGAACAAGAAGATGGGGAAGTGGTGCCAGTATCTGAGTGTGAACGGTCCTACCTTCAACTCCGTCATCATCCTGCTCACGGCCGACAACATCGTGGGTCCCTACACGTATCAGGGTCCTGTGGTGTATAGCGGATTCTTCAACACGGGTGTGGCTGCGCTGTCGTGGAAGAACACCGACCTGCCGCTGGTGCTCGGAAGCAGCGTCACCAGCCTGCCGGCACGCTACAATATTTCGCAATGGGAGTGGGGCAACCAGTGGCTCAACTGCATCGACCCCTGCGTGTTCTACGACACCGACGACAACCTCTACATGGTCTATGGCTCGTGGTTCGGAGGCTTGTATCTGCTCGAGCTGGACGAAGCGACCGGCCTGCGCGACTACGACGTGAAGTACGGCAGCGATTGGGACGCTCTGGGTCGAGCCTGCACGCGCGACCCCTACTATGGCATCAAGGTGTCGGGCGGATTCTGGGCGAGCGGCGAGGGCCCGTACATCGAGCGCATCGGCAAGTATTATTATCTCTTTCAGTCGAACGGCGGACTTAACGCCGACGGCGGCTACCAGATGCGTGTGTTCCGCAGCGAGAACCCTCGCGGGCCCTACGTCGATAGCATGAATCGGCCGGCCGTGCTGACCGATGGCGAGAACAACTATGGTGTCAACCCCAGCACGCGCGGTGAGAAAATCTTCGGCCCTTACGAGAACTGGGGATTCATGAAGCTTGGCGAACTGGCACAGGGCCATAACTCTGTCATCGCTGCACCCGACGGTCGCACTTATCTCATCTACCACACACGCTTCGGCGATGGTGGCACCGGCCATCAGGTGCGTGTCCATCAGCTGTTTGTCAACGAAGACGGCTGGCTCGTTGCGGCTCCGTTCGAATACAACGGGGAGACGGTGACCGACGCCGACATCGCCTCGACACAGGTGTTCGACGAACAGGACGTGGCCGGTACCTACAACCTCCTCGTCCATAAGTACAGCATCGACCACGCCAATCTGGAGATGGTCAATCCCGTGAAGATTACGCTCAACGCCGACGGCAGCGTCACGGGTGCGATGAACGGCACGTGGAACCTCGTGCCCGGCACATCCTACTTCCACATCACGCTCGGTGCCACGCCCTATAAAGGTGTGCTCATCGACGAGCGGATCGACGGCATGACCATCCGCACCGTGTCGTTCTCGGCTATGTCGGCGGGCGGTGTGAACATCTGGGGATATAAGTATCAGGACAAGTATTCGCTGGCGTGGTATCTGAACAACTACATCAAGGACAACCCCGTTACGAACCGCATGCAGCTCTCGTCCAGCATCGACCTCAGTGTGCTCAAGGACGACTTCGAAAACGTAACGGTGGAGTGGACCTCGGGCAATCCCGATGTGCTGACCGACGGTGGTGCCTGCAATCCCTACCACATCGATGAACTGACGGAGGTGCCGCTGAGTCTGCGCATCCGCAGCGGCAAGTATGTCTATTCGCGCGACTATACCATCCTGGTATCGCCGAAGACGCTGCCCGAGGAGAACATCATGGGCAACCTCATCGCCTACTACAATTTCGACACCACACCGCTGCTGAACCAAATCGACGGTACGACCCGCGCACAGCTCCAGCAGGGCAAGACCTCGACGCCGAAACCGACGCTCGAGGAAGGCAAGGTGCGCAGCGGCAAGGTGGTGCACACCTCGGCCGGTGCCCTTCAGAGCGAGAGCTATGTGCAGTTCAAGAACCCCTTCTACGAACGCGACTTGGAGGAAGGATTCACCGTGGCCTTCTGGGCTAAGCTGAGCGAACAGAACTTCACCGACGCCCTCTTTGCCATCAGCCAGCAGAACCGACGCCTGTTCATCACTGGCAATACCTACATCGGATTTAACGACAACCAGGGCAACTGGATCGACATCAACAATCCCGACAACTCTAAACCGTCCTACAACATACCGACCTACGGTCTCAAGGCCGGCGAGTGGACGTTCGTCACGCTCACCCTTTCGCGCGACGGCGGCTTCACCCTCTACACCAACGGAGCGAAGCGCAGGTTCACGAAGTTTGAGGCCTGGGAAGGTGAAACACAGGTGACACGTCTGACCGCCTACAACTACAACCTGGTGTTCGACCACGTGAAGAGCTGCCGCTACCTCTACTTCGGTAAGGGCAGCTTCGGAGGCTCGGCCGATGCTTGCTACGACGACCTCCTCATCTACGACCGCGTGCTGACGAGTGATGAAGTGGCTGCGCTCCGCAAGGTGGCCAACAGCGTGTTCGACTTCGCCGAAGTGGCTACCGACATCCAGGAAGTGAATAGTGAAAAGTTAAAAGTGAAGGCGGGCGATGCCGTCTATGACCTGCAGGGACGCCGTGTGGCAACCGACCTCCAGTCTGTCGGACGCGGCATCTACATCTACCAAGGCAAGAAAATCTTTGTTAAGTAAGCTCTTTATATGTCTCATAAAGGTTCTCTCTACCCCAAGCAGGGCGTGACGTTCGTCGTCGCGCTCTGCTTGTTTTGTTCGTGCAGTCAGCCGGACAAAGGCGAACAGCAGGCACAGGAACTGCTCAGCCAGGCCCGCGTGGCGATGAACGACGCCCGCTACGCCGATGCCCATACGCTGGTTGACAGCCTTCGGCACGCCTATCCACGGGCCATCGAGGTGCGCCGGCAGGCTCTGCGTTTCGAGGATTCGCTCTGTCTGGCTGAGGCACGTGCCGAGCAGGCTGTCATCGACAGCATCTACACCTTCGCCTGTCTCGACCGCGAGGAACTCCGCCGTACGGGCATCGACACGCTGTCGGTACGCTTCAAGCAGTTGCGCGACCGTGCCGACTCCCTCCGCTATGCCGCCGACCGTGCCTGGCAAAAGGTGAGGTTCTACGAAAGGAAGGCCTCGACTAACGACCTCCCCTAACCCCTCCAAAGGAGGGGAAAAAGCCTCCCCCCCCTGCCCCCTCCGAGAGAGGGGGAGCTCCCAACTAATGAAAAAAGTATATATATGAACAAAAGTAGTTATCACATCGTCAGAGCTTTTCTCCCCCTCCTTGGGAGGGGGCTGGGGGGAGGCCTTCTCCTCCTTGCCCTGTGCTTCGGCTTGTCCCTGCATGCAGAACCAACCGACTCGCTGCTCAACTACGTCAAGCACGCCATGCTCTTCAACCAGATGTATCCGCAGGAGAAAGTCTATCTGCACTTCGACAACACCGGATACTTCAAGGGAGAGAAGATATGGTTCAAGGCCTACGTCACCCGTGCCGACCTCCGCACCCCCACCACGGTGAGCCGCGTGCTCTATGTCGATCTGCTCAATCCGAGCGGCGACGTCATCGACAGCCAGAAAGTGAAAATCGAAAACGGCACCGGCTATGGCGACTTCGCCCTCGACTCCATCCTCGGTACAGGCTTCTACGAAGTGAGGGCCTACACCCGCTATATGCTCAACTGGGGAGGACAGACCGCCTTTTCGCGCGTCTTTCCCATCTTCCAGAAACCTGAAAACGAGGGCGACTACAGCCGACCCACCATCGACCCCGTCGGCATTCATCAGCGCTTGCCCGAACGGCAGCAGACCGACGACGCCGGCACACTCGCCGCTGACAACCGCCGTGGACGCGACAGTCGCATGAAGGTAAACTTCTATCCCGAAGGCGGTGACCTCGTCGTCGGGCTCCGCAGTCGGGTCGCTTTCGAAGTCATGGACGGCGAAGGGCGTCACATCCCCGCCACAGGCATCCTGAGCGATGCCGAGGGTGCCACCCCGACCATCATCCGAGCAGACGAGAGCGGACGCGGACTCTTCGACATCGACGTCACCTCCGGCCTCTCCCAACTCGTGCTCACCGATGCTGCCGGACGCAAACATGAGTTCCGCCTGCCACAGGCCAAGACCGAAGGCTGTGTCGTCCGCATGGACGTGATCGGTGACGAAGGCATCAAGGCCACCATCGCCGTGTCGCCCACACTCGTCGGGCAGCTGATGGGCTATACCGTCATGTGTGGCGGCCAGATTACGCATGTCGATACGCTGACGGCCGACCCCCTCATGGAAGTCGGTTTCAAGCGCAGCTCGCTCCGCCCTGGCGTCAACCAATTCACGCTCTTCACCTCCGACGGACGTGTGCAAGCCGAACGCCTGTTCTTCGTCAGCCCCATCAACCTCGGTGCCAGCCACATCCAGATTGTCAACCAGACCACCGAGCCCAGACCCTGCGGCACCATCGCGCTCGACCTGCAGACCGAGCCCAACGCCTCGCTCTCCTTCTCCGCCATGGACGAACGCACGCTCACCAATGGCAAGGAGGGCAACATCCTCTCCTACATGCTCCTCGCCAGCGACCTCAAAGGCTATATTCCCAACCCCGAATACTACCTCGAAGCCGACGACCGCGAACACCGGCTCGCTGCCGACACCCTCATGCTCATCAACGGCTGGCGACGCTACGACTGGCGCGTCATGGCCGACGTCGAACCCTGGACCACCCAACGCCAGCTCATCGAAGACAAACTCTACGTCAGCGGCAAACTACTGCCTGCACTCGGAGCTTTGGTGCGCAAGAACCCCGTCAACAACGTCGATATGTCGGTGTTCCTCTACAACCAAAAGGGCCAACACCTCACCGGACAGACCACCACCGACAGCGACGGCAACTATGCTTTCGCACTGCCCGACGACCTGTTGGGCGAATGGAATATGCAGATTCGTACCAAGATAAACGACAAACTCAAATCCTATCGTGTCACCATCGACCGTCAGTTCCGTCCCGAAGCCCGTTTCGTCTTTCCCGAAGAGACGCAGATGATGCCCAAGAACGTCGCCAACCTCTTCAAGCGTGCCGACCGCTTTACCCACAACGCAGGTGAAGACGCCGACGGTGACGGAGCCATCATGGCACAGACCGGCGACAAGTCGTTCGCCATCAAGACCGTCAAGATCAAGGCTCGCAAGAACTACTGGACTGACTACGACGGCGGCTGGTATAACGAAAACAATGGCCGGCGCCTCGCCTCGCTCTACTACAACTGTAGCGATGCAGCCGAACAGCTCGCCGACAGCGGACAGCCCATCCCCACGATCAACGAGTGGCTGTCGCAGAAGAACTCACTCTTCAAGAACGACCCTGGATTCCAAATTCCCGACTCCGGTGGTCTGATTTTTGCCGCTGACCAGCGAACAACTACCTGGCTCGGACCCTCCTACGACAGCCGTCCCATCGTGTGGATCATCAACAACTGCTTCGGCTACGGCACCAGTTTCATCAAGTCTCCCCACGACACCGTCATCCACAAGCACAGCAACCACGGCAACCCCGTCTTCCTCGACGAAGTCAAGTCCATCTATATCGTCAGCGACGGGCCACAAGCCATGATTCCCTACATCACCTCTGTCGACATCGAAGGGCAGAACCCCGTCGTCATCTTCGTCTATGCCCACCCCACATACTCCACCGAGAGCAACAAGGGACTGCGCAAGACCCACTACTTAGGCTACAACATTCCCTCCACTTTCGAGATGGAAGACTACAGCATTTTGCCGCCCATGGACGACTTCCGACGCACGCTCTACTGGAATCCTGATGTGCGGACGGATGCTCAGGGTCGTGCCCACATCGAGTTTTTCAACAACTCTTCGGCCCACGAAATGCTCCTCTCCGTCGAGGGGATGACGGGCAAGGGCGTGTTCCTGAGCAACGAGTAGGCCGTACTGCTCGCCCATCACCATCGTGCGACCCACGCCGGCAATTCGGCTGATGGCTGGCATGACGTTGATATCGAGGTAGTTGGAGATGAACGACTGGTCGAACTTGCCGTCGGTGCTCTCCAGACTCATGATCATCAGGGTGGCGTTCACGTTCTTTTGAACCGTGACGCCGCCACGGATGACAGCTTCGGGCAGCGAACCGAGACTGACCGCTCCGATGACTACCGTCGGCACGGCGATGGCAAATGCAGCCGCCGTTGAAACACAGGTGGTGCGCCGAGAAAATCCACCGACTCCTCAGTTCAAACTCAGACACTGTGCGGAATGAACTCAGCGGGTGCGCAGAAAAAAGTCAAAATATCACTGATATTTGTAAAAATATCAATGGAATTTCTACAAATATCAATGGAATTTGTAAAAATCTCAATGATATTTTGACTTTTTTCTGCGCACCCGCTGAGTGTATTCCCCATTGCGACGAAGTGTGGAGCGCACCGAAGCTGATTGCAGAGTGAACTTTACTCATTTTCATCTATTGATGTCCGGTGAACTAAATGGGAGATTGATATTTCCTAACCACCATCGGCTTTGGATTGTATCATAGAATAAGGAGACTTGGCAAGTCCCGAAGGGACGACGGATTACAGGCAGGGGTGAAGCGAAGCGCAACCCCTGCTTGGTGTTAAGTGGGTAATAAAGCCCCGACGGGGCGACAGATAAAAGCCAAACACAGTGAACATAAAGCTATTCATCTTACCTGTCGCCCCTTCGGGGCTTCGCTTCTGTCATGTACGATAGCAGGGGTTGCGCTTCGCTTCACCCCTGCCTGTAATCCGTCGTCCCTTCGGGACTATTCTTATTTTATTGGGCACCAATAATTCCCATTGTCCGATGCATTTCTCCGCAGGCCTCGTTGGAGTCGTTCACAGAGTGCTGAATGTCAGTTTGCAGATTGCCTTTGATCGGCCGATAATAGATTTTTTTTCAAAAATTATTTGGAGGGAAAAAGAATTTTATCTACCTTTGCGGTGTCTTAAATAACTAAGACAGTTAAAACGTTGTGTGTATGATAAATATTAAGAATCTTAGCTATCGCTACAGAGGTACTGAACACCCTGTGTTCGACGACTTCTCGCTGCAACTTGCCGAGGGGAACATCTGCGGGCTGCTGGCGCCGAACGGGGTGGGGAAGTCCACACTGCTTTGCCTCATCATGGGTGGCTTGCTGCCCGACAAGGGGAAGGGCGGCGGCGTACAGGTTGACGGCTTCGACGTGGCTCGCCGAAGCTACAAAGCCTTGCGACTGCTCTACCTGCTGCCCGAGGAAATGGAACTGCCGCCCGTATCGTTAAGTAAGTACGTGCGTGCGCGCGAACCTTTCTATCAAGACTTCAGCCGCGAAGTGCTCGCCGACTGCCTGCGTGAGTTCGGTCTGCCGGCCGACCCCGACCTCGGCACACTGTCGATGGGGCAGCGGAAGAAGGTCGCCATCAGCTTTGCACTCGCCACACGCTCGAAATATCTGCTGCTGGACGAACCGACCAACGGCCTCGACATCGCGTCGAAAAGTAGTTTCCGCCGAGTCGTTGCTCGACACGTCGGCGACGGTCAGACGGCACTGCTCTCCACCCATCAGCTCGCCGATGTGGATTCGCTGCTCGACCATGTCGTCGTGCTCGGTCAGAAGTCCGAGCACGCTGCGGCGCAGTTGCTGCTCGACAGCAGCGTGGCAGATATCGCTGCTCGTTACACTTTCGAGCTTCGTTCTGCGGCCTCGGACACCGACCCCGACGTGCTTTTCTGCGAACGATGTGCCGACGGCCTGCACACGCTGGCGCACCGCCATGCCGACGACGGGGATACGCCCGTGGATTTGGAACTGATCTATAAGTATTTACACAAGCAATGATGATGGTTATGGAAACGTTTTCGATGTCAAGATGCGGCCGGCTACTCGTGTTTGAGTGCCAGACGCAGTGGAAGAAATACCTCCGTATGTTCCTGTGGATGCTCGGTGCCCTCGTCGCCAAGACCGTGGTAGTCATGACCTGGGACTGGGCACGGTCACTCAGTCGTAGTGAGGAGATGAGCATCGCGCAGCGCGAAGGTTCTGCTTGGGCTCTGCAAATGCTCTACCTCTTTCCGACCTTTCTCATCTGTATAGGCTTTTGGTGGGTTTACAGTGCGCGACTCTTTGAGGATGTTCACCGCAGGGCCAGTGCCCTCGACCTCTTTGGACTGCCCGCCAGCAACGGTGAGAAGTTTCTGGCACGCTTGCTCAGCGGCACGGTCTTCATCGCGCTCGCGACCATTGCTGCCGCTGTGCTGGGATTCACCTTCGACTATCTCTTGCTCGACCGTCTGGCAGACAAAGTAGCCGTCGGAGACTATCTCATGCAGGCTGCGCGCGAACTTCCCTTCGTCATGCTGTTCACGACGCCGTGGTTCATCCTGCCAGGTCTGCTCCTGCGCCGTGGCGGATGGCTTGCAGGATGCGTGCTGACGGGTGTTATCCTGCTTGTGGCCAACTGGCTCGTGGCAAAGGATATGTGGTTCCCGTACTGGTACTACGGCGTGCTCGGCGTGCTCTTTCTCTGGCTCTCCTACAGGGTGTTCTGCCGTGCGCAGGCAGCCGGAAGCAGTTTGTTGAATGTCTAACCAAGCAAGCGATGGCCCAATGAATTACACGAAAGAAAAGGTGCTGTTCGTCAAGATTGCCGACCGCCTGTGCGACGACATCCTCAGCGGACGATACCAGGAGGGCGACCGCGTGGCCAGTGTGCGCGAATTGGCAGCCGAATTTGAGGTCAACGTCAACACCGTACTCCGCGCCTTCGACCTCCTGCAGCGCGACGACATCCTGCAACAGCAACGCGGCATCGGCATGCTTGTCGCCCGCGGTGCCCGCCGTCGCGTCCTCGCCGCCCGCCGCCGCGATTTCCTCCAGACCGAGCTTCCCGACTTCCTTCGCCGCCTCCGCCTCCTCGGCATGGACGTCAGCGATGTGCAAAGGGCGTGGGAGGAGATGGATGCTTGAGGTCAGATTGTTTTTGTGAAAAAAAGTGCGATTCGCTGTTACAAAACGGCGAATCGTTCGTTTTATAGGTAGAGTGCGGCGGAGAAAGCCGCGGTGAAGACTGCCCATGAGCGAGGAGATACTGACACAGGCGTTCACGAGGCTGCGGAAACGATTTCTGCAGCAGGCTCTGCGTATGCTTCCGTCGCTCGAAGATGCCGAAGATGCTCTGCAGGACGTCTTCGTCCGCCTTTGGCCAAGGGCAGACACGATGGACACATCGTCGGACGTCGAGGCCCTGACCACCGTAGCGTTGCGCCGACGTGCCATCGACCTGAATCGACGCAGGAACGTCGTGCCGATCGAGGAACCGGCATTGGTGGAGCAGGGCAGTGACGGCCGCGACGCTCTGCAAGAGGCTGAATGGCTGATGGAGCAACTGCTCACGCCCCTGCAACGGGACATCATCCGTCTGAAAGAATTTGAGGACCGCCCTTACAGCGAGGTGGCTGCAATGCTCGGAATGCAGGAGGCTGCCGTGAGGATGCAACTGTCGAGGGCGCGTAAAAAACTGAGTTTGGAATGGAAAAAGAGGAAAAATTGATGGCAGAAAGCAAGTCGCTGTGGCTTGCACTGCGCGACCGCTACTTCGAGGCAGAAACGACCGACGAGGAAGAATGCCTGCTCCGACGCTTTGCTGCCACGGCAATGGCGCAAGACGACCCAGACTTTGACGACCTATGTGCGGTGATGAGTGCCGTGACGGTCGCCAAGGCAGCCTCGTCGAAACGACAGACATACAGGAAACGTCGCCTGCTGCGCTGGGGATGGACTGCCGCAGCCTGTGTGGCAGGCGTCGTGCTGGTCATGCTGGCATGGCCGTCGAGGGATGTCTGCGTGGCCTATGTCGATGGCGTGAAAATCACCGACCGCGACGAGGTGCTGGCACTGATGCACGACTCGTGGGAAGACATTGCACTCGATGACCATCCCAACACCGTCGAGACTCAACTGACAGACTTGTTCAACACGATAGAATGACTCGCTATGAAACGATTGATGCTCATACTGCTCCTCTCCTTCTGCCTGTTCCCCGTGGTGCAGGCGCAGAAAGGACTGCACATCGGGGAGTTTTTCAACCGAAAGTTTGCCAAGGCAACGCTCGTGCAGGTCGAGGGACGCGAACTGAAACCCTATCACCTGACGCTCTACCGCAGTTTTTCCATCTGCGAACCGGAAAATGTGGCTGACCGTATGGAGCAATGCGTCATGGCCGATGCACGACTTGCCTACAGCAAGGAAACCGGCGAACTCGGGGAACGCCTCTATTACGCTTTCCTTGCCCTGCCACCACGCGAAGGGCAACAGGCGAACCGCTACATCTTCTACCGCAATGCCTCGCTGCGACAAGGTGGAAAGGACGAACTCACGCTGGTCTATATGGAGGGCAGCGTGACGATGGATGAACTCAAAAAACTATTCAAAAAATAAACAGACAATGAAGACAAAAACACTGCTCACCACACTCGTCCTCGCGGCCTTCTGCCCGGCTGCAATGGCGCAGGAAGAATCGGCGGACACGGTCGTCGTGCTCCATCCGCAACGTGTCACCGTAACCTCGAATGCCAATTCGATGTCGGTCGATATCGAAGGCAGCCAGGACAATCCCGACTACCACTTCTCCAAGTCGCAGACAATGACGACCGACGGCCTGCGCATCAACCGCGAAGCAAGTTCAGACCTTGAGTTCCGACTCCCCTTTACCAAGTCGCAGCAAAAGGGACGCCGGAGCTTGGAAATGAGTATTGGCCCGGCGATGAGTTTCGGCCTTGTCGGCGGCTTGAATGCGCCGGAAGGTTTGGACATCAACATGGGGCAATCGTTCGAAATTACCTGGCACTGCGCCAATATTGTCCTTAAGGGTGTGGTCAATCGCTGGGAGTTCAGCACCGGTGCGTGGCTCAACTGGAAGAATTATCGCATGACGGGCTACAAGCGCTTCATCACCGACAACAACGCCGTTGTCCTGGCTCCGTACCCCGACGGTTCTGTTATCCGTTTCTCCCGTATTCATCTGTTCAGCTGGCAGTTCCCGCTTCTGGCTGGCTACCGCATCGGCAAGCATTTCCACACTACCTTTGGCTGTCTCTTTAACCTTAACAGCCACGGGTCGCTGAAGACGCGCTACAGTCTTGGCGGTGAAAACTACAAGGACATTGACGGCAGCATTCATCTGGAGAACTTCACCGTCGATGTCATAGCCATGTTCGACTATCGCCACAACATCGGCGTCTATGTCAAATACAGTCCGTGCCGCGTCCTCGATTCAGGTTTCGGCCCTCGACTTAGCAGCATCTCTACAGGCATCACGCTGCTGTGGTGACAAAACAAAGATTTCCGACAAAAACAAAAAAAGGCGGCTCACCAGTGTTGGTGAGCCGCCTTTTTATTATTCGTATAATTCGTTTGATTCGTGGTTGAAAAACCGTCGTGGCTTACTCGGCACGCAGCGTGTAGCGCTTGAAGTCAGTAACGGTGAGACCCTTGTCGGCCTGCTGCAGGTACTGAGCTACGCTGATCTTGTTGTCGTCGATGTAGGCCTGGTCGAGCAGACAAGCCTCCTTGAAGAACTTGTTGACCATGCCCTTGGCGATGTTCTGAATCATTTCGGGCTTGAGGTTCTTCTCTGCCTCGGCAGCCACGCTTGCCTTGATCTCGCGAGCCTGCTGAGCCTGCTCGGGTGTGATCCAGCCCTTCGTGGTGTTCGATTCGATGTGGTCCTCAGAGTCAACGTGGGCGGGGTTGATGCCAGCCTTCTTCAGGGCGTTCTCAACAGCCTTGTTGATCTGATTCTGCTTGGCCTTCTCGACAGAGTTCTTCATCTCTGTCTCCTTCACGTGTTCAGGCACGCTGGCTTCGTCGAGAGCGATAGGAGCCATAGCGGCTACCTGCATGGCAACGCCCTTGGCTACCTCGTCGCTGCACTCCTTGTTCAGGGCAACGAGCGTGCAGAGGAAGTTCTGTGCCATGTGGTTGTAGGCAACGATCTTCTCGCCTTCAACGGTTGCATAGCCGTCGAGTTCCATCTTTTCGCCGGTCACACCCGAACGGTTGACCACAGCCTCTTCAGCGCTTACGCCGTCGATGTTCAGTGCCTTCACCTCGTCGAGGGTCTTGCAGCGAGCAGCTACGGCAGCGTCGATGATCTTGTTGGCCAGTTCTACGAAGTCGGCGTTCTTGGCAACGAAGTCGGTTTCGCACTTCAGGGCAATCATAGCGCCGAACTTACCGTCAACCTTTGCGAGTACGCAACCTTCAGCGGCTTCGCGGTCGCTACGCTTGGCAGCTACGAGCTGACCTTTCTTGCGGAGGATTTCCATGGCAGCCTCCATGTCGCCATTGGCCTCGGTGAGGGCTTTCTTACAGTCCATCAGGCCTGCCTGTGTCTTCTGACGCAGTGCATTTATTTCTTGCAGTGTTACAGCCATTGTAAGTTGAAAGTTAAAAGGTAAAAGTGATAATAAGTAATTAAAAGTAACACGGATTTCGTAGTGTGAGGAAACCCGTGTTACTCGTTTGTCGATTAAGCTTCGGCTGCAGGTTCTTCAGCCTTTTCCTCAGCAACAGGTGCCTCTTCGGCAACGGGAGCCTCTTCGGCTGCAGGTGCTTCTTCAGCAACGGGAGCTTCTTCTGCGGGAGCTTCAGCCTTCTTTGTGCGAGTGCGGGTGGCGCGCTTGCGGGGAGCGGGCTTTTCTTCCGTTTCTTCCATGTCGGCACCTTCGCCAGCTGCGTCCATGTCAACCTTCTCAGCCTTGCGCTCGTTGAGTCCTTCGTTAATGGCAGTGCAAACAGCATCGAGGATGATTTCGATGGACTTGGTTGCGTCGTCGTTAGCGGGGATGACGAAGTCGATGTTGTTGGGGTCGGAGTTGGTATCTACAATACCGAACACGGGAATGCCGAGACGGTTAGCTTCGCGAACGGCGATGTTCTCCTTCAGCACGTCAACGACGAAGAGTGCAGACGGCAGACGGGAGAGGTCGGCGATAGAGCCGAGGTTCTTCTCCAGCTTTTCGCGCTTGCGGCGAATCTGCAGGTTCTCACGCTTGGAGAGCTTGTCGTAGGTGCCGTCGCTGAGCAGCTTGTCGATGGTGGACATCTTCTTCACAGCCTTGCGGATGGTGGGGAAGTTGGTGAGCATGCCGCCTGGCCAGCGTTCGATGACGTAGGGCATACCAACCGATGCAGCCTTCTCGGCTACGATTTCTTTAGCCTGCTTTTTAGTAGCAACAAAGAGGATTCTCTTTCCACTCTTAGCGATTTGCTTGAGTGCTTCTGCAGCGTCGTCAATCTTGGCTACAGTTTTGTGAAGGTCAATGATGTGGATGCCGTTGCGCTCCATGAAGATGTAGGGAGCCATGGCGGGGTTCCACTTGCGCTTGAGGTGACCGAAGTGTGCGCCTGCTTCGAGCAGGGCGTCGAATGTTGTTCTTGACATAATTTGGATTTTTGTTTACTTTCTTTTTGAAGTTGATTGGACTCAACCCTGTGGTAGTTCGTCGGTCTGACCGTGCTGAATACCAGACACGATAGAAGATGGTTCCTTGAAGTCCGCAGGGTTTAGATGCTAAACAATGTTTAACGCTTACTGAACTGGAAGCGACGACGAGCCTTCGGACGTCCTGGCTTCTTACGTTCAACGACGCGTGCATCGCGTGTCATGAAGCCTTCGGCGCGCAGGGCCTTTTTGTCTTCGGCATTGATCTTAACGAGAGCGCGGGCGATGGCGAGGCGCAGTGCCTGGCTCTGTCCGGTGAAGCCACCTCCGTAGAGGTTCACCTTGATGTCGTATTTCTCAGCAACGTCGAGCAGGTTCAGGGGCTGCTTAACGACGAACTGAACGAGTTCCGAGGGGAAATATTCTTTGAGGTCTCTCTTATTGATCGTAATCTTGCCAGTACCTTCAGTCAGATATACTCGGGCAACAGCGGCCTTGCGGCGGCCGATAGCATGTACCATTTCCATACTGTTCTTTCTTATTTAAGTGCTGTGATATCGATTTCTTTGGGCTGCTGTGCCTGTTTGTCGTGCTCCGGACCGTTGAAGATGTACAGGTTCTTGATGAGCTGGTAGCCGAGGCGTCCCTTCGGCAGCATACCCTTCACGGCATGACGCAGGATGCGTTCGTAGCCGAAAGGCTTCTTGACGAGCTGCTCGGGAGTGATGCGCTTCTGACCGCCGGGGTAACCAGAGAATGTGATGTACTCCTTGTCCGACCACTTGGCGCCAGAGAACTGAATCTTGTCGGCATTGATGATGATGACGTTGTCGCCGCAATCCTGGTTGGGCGTGAAGCATGGCTTATACTTGCCACGGATGATCTTTGCAACCTTTGATGCGAGGCGACCGACGATGGGCTCTGCCGCAGCGTCAACCACCACCCATTCTTTCTTAGCCTCGAGGGGCGTTGCAAAGTGGGTGCTGAAACTTAAAGTGTTCATTACTTTTCTTTAAAAATCTTTTGTTGTTACTATTAAATAAGTATTTCTTGCCAGCGATTCACGAACCATGTGCCCGGCTAATAGGCAGCACTATTCACACAACTGACCGCGGGCTCGGGAAAGCCCGTCCGTACGAAACGGCTTGCAAAGTTACGAATATTTTCCCGTTTGGCAATATTTTTTTGCCTTTTTCTGCTTTGTAACCCATAAAATATTGATTTTGTAATCTTGAGTTTGCAGTTTAAGTGTGCTTTCTGTGAATCATCTTGCTATGGATGCGGAAATCTGCTTGTCGAATTCATGGGGGATTCATGCCACAAAAAACAAACGTGTCTGCCACGATGGGCAAACACGTTCTTCGGTTGTTCTGCAGGTGCAACGGGCTCCTACCACAGGGAAATCTCAATGGTTCCCCATTCTGGCTCGTCGTGCATGTCGCGCATTTTCGAGTTGAATTCGCCGTTCTCCTCTCCGTCGCCAGTTGTTTCGGAGTGCTCAAGGATGTCGGACTGTATGTCGAGGTGGCGTCGGTCGTTCCGAGTTGCTTCCATGTCGCCCCGAAGTCGTCGGAATAGACGACGATGTTCCGGTGTGTGCTGGAATTATACTTATATATAATAGAGCGGAATACAGACGATAGTACTCGCCGACCTTCACCACGCGGCTCTGCATGATTCGTCCCGAGGCAAAGAATGTGCCTTGCATGTTCGTGTTGATGGCGTAGATGTCGCTTGTCACGTCGGTCGGAGCTTCCCACGTGATGTTGCCCGACGGGCTGTCAGTGCCGTAGATGCGGGCAACGCGGATAGGGCTGGTGCGCGTTGAACTTGTATAGACCACATTGCCCGAGGCACACATCACGAGGATGCGGTCGCTTTCGCGGTCGGCTACGACGGCAGCATCTCCGTAGCCGCAGTCGTATGCTCCGGAAATGCCTGAACCCGTTGCGACGGCGGCTCCTGCCCTCGACCATGTCACGCCGTTGTCGATGCTGGTCTTCGATGCGATGTGGCATTCTCCATGACCTATGTCTGTGTTGCACACCAGCCAACCGCCCAGTGCGACCAAATGCCCGCGCTGGGTGCGTGCCAGGGTTGGGATGCGCCAAGGATGTTCACTGTGGTAGCTGCTCCACAGGGTCTGCAGTTCGCCGTCGGCATAAGGATCGGCAGCCATCACCTTGGTCAGTGTCATCTGGAACACAGGCCAGTAGCTGCTGGTCGGTGCGTAGGTTCCGTTTGCCGAATTGCACGTTATGACTGTGGGCTGATAGGGTTAGTAGTAGTCTGTCTGTGAAGTGCGATGCCTCTGCATGGCTTCAGGGTCTTATTCGGGTGATTTCACCTTGTGCCATTCGATGGGCTCGGTCCATTCGCGCACGGAGTCGATGACGGCGTCGTACGCTTTTTCCGACATTTCCACTCCGTTTTCGCTATACTCGTAGTCGTAGTTGTCATGTGCGTCGTTGACAAGGATGTAGCACATCAGCTTGCGCACGGCACGACTGTTCTTGATGAACACGTGTTCGACAGCGTGGTCCATGACGCGCAGGCCGAGACCCACGTCGGCATTGCCATAGGTGCGGCAGCCGCCTTTGAGCAGATCCAACTCGTGCGAACGGTCGCTGATGCCGATTTGTTCGACGTTGCCATCTACATTGGTGAAGAGTGCTCGGAAGGTATGGTTTTCCGCCTCGGTGGCTTCGCAGAGCAGGAGCTCTGGATTGTCGTCGCCGTCGAGGTCGGCAAGGGCAAATTCAGCCACCGTGGGGTCCTCGAAGTTCTCCCACACCAGCCCCCAGTCGGACTTAATCTCACCTTCTTCCAGGAATAGGGTGAAGCAGTCGTGGTCGGTATAGGCGAACTCATGGTACTGCCCGTTCCAGGTGTAGGTATTGTTCAGGTCGTGCCACCACGTTCTCGACCATTCGCGCACCAGTATGTCTTTGCCTTGCTGAGGCAGGGTGAAGAATTGTTTGTTCGTCTTCCACAGCGGTTGCAGGGCCTCCGTTTCCTTGTGGTCGAGACTGAGCTGCTGGGTGCTGGGGTCGTAGTCGTAGCAGAGGACGAAGTCGATTTCGGGGTCGGTGGGCTGTCCGAAGTGGAGGATGAGCAGGCGGTGGCCGTTGTTGCGTCGCCACAGGGCTGCGTCCATGTAGCTGCCGTCGGCGCCGCTTGTGATGTCGGTGCCTGCATAGCCGTTTTTGCGGTCGATGACATCGTAGCCTCCGTATTCGTTTTCCTCACTCCGTGTGAACTTAGGGTCACGAGCCAGGTTGAGCAGGTAGGACAGGTCACCAGTCGGGTAGGCGCGGTTGAAGGCGGCGAGCAGCGTGACGATGTCGGGCGACTGGCCGCCTGCATTCACTTTGATGGGAGTGTCCTTGATGTTTTCCTGCAGGTTCCATGTGTAGAGCGTGTCGCCTTCGGCCTCTGTGTCCGACGTGCTGACGGCCTTGGCCTGACACGCTGCGAGCAGTGTTGCAACGGTCAAAATCCAAAGTTGTTTCATGACTGGTGAGGTTTTAGGGGTGAGTAAAGAAGGATTATAACTTTTCGCTGTCGAGATGTGGGGCAAAACGCGCCTCGTAGCCGAGTTTGCGGAGCAGCAGACTGATGGAGGCCTCGGCGTTGCGCTGGGCTTTCTCACGGTTTTCGGCTGTGTCGAAGCGTTGGCGTATCTTGTCTTCCACCTTTCGTTTCATGTCGTTGGTCGATGGCATGGCCTCGGCCCAGTAGTCTTCGTCGTCCGACATGAACGGCGAATCCTGCGTCGTGGCTACGTAGCGCAGCGGCGGCAATTCGACAATGACGGTGCCAGGTGTGTCGGTGATGTAGCGCACCTGCTCAAGGTCGATGACATAGCTGCACTTCTGGCGCAGCATCTGTATGCAGTTGTGCGGTTCGGGCACGATGCCTAAGTGGAACTCGGTCTGGTACTGATTGACGTAATCCTCGATGATGGCTGTGCCCACGTAGAGTTCGCCGCGCGGACGCACTGCCTCGATGTCGATGGGGGATTGCTGGAGCACGACGTCTTGCCTGCCGGCGTTGGCCATCGAAAGTTTGCGCACGCCATACACGGCGAAGCCCAGCACGAGGGTGAGGACGACAAGCGTGACGGTCAGCACCACCTTGTTGACGCGCGCCACCCACACCATGGCTTCACGCCAGGTCGGGTTGTTGATTTCGGGTAGTTTGAATGGAATCATTCTAATGCGTTATTTCGACGACGACGTGCTCGTAGCCAAGCGAGTGGAGCAGGGTAGTGAGGAGCGTCTGCGCATTGCGTTCGATGTCGGGGCCGACCAGCTCGGTGAGGTCTTCCGCCATGACGGCTTCGTAGGCCTTGTGTCGAATTTCCTCGACCAGTTCATGTCCTACTTCCGAGCGCAGTCCCGTTGACATCTTGATGACGGAGCCTTCGTCGATGTAGGTGTTGTAGCCGGCGTCGATGACCTTCGGGCGTGGCAGCCGGACGACGACGAGCGACGAGTCGGCCGAGGTGCGGATGTCGCCGACCTTCAGTTCGCGCAGGTCGTAGCCGTACTTCAGCGTCACCTCGACGGGCACGACACATTTCTGGTCGCCATATTTCCAGGTCGAGGGCCGGAACCATGAGAAGCGTTCCGACTTGCTGGTGTCGTAGATAGCCAGCTTACGCACTTGCAACTCGGTCGTGGCGATGTCGGCACTCTTCTGCAACTCGCTCAGCACAGCTTCCGAGCCTGGCAGTTCTGTCTGTTCGTCATCGTGACAGCCCGTGCAGCCTGTGAGCGAAATCAGCAGGCAAATCAGCGCAACCCCTATCTTTTTATACATTTCCTTTCGATATGTCACAGAAAACTTTTAACTTTGTCGCTCGGAAATCCTTTCCGCCTGCAAATTAACTAAAAACTAACGATATGAAAAAATTTTTTGCACTGGCAATTACGCTTTATGCCACTTTTTCTGCTTTTGCGCAGCAGATTAGCCTCGAAGACGTCGTGTACGGACGCTACTATGCACGGAGCGTGTACGGACTCATGCCGCAGGCCGACGGCGAGAGCTACACGCGCCTGAGCGACGACGGCCGCAAGGTGCTGCGCTGCTCTTACAAGACTGGTGAAACGCTCGAGGTGCTCCTCGACGCCGACGCTGCCCGCATGGATGACGGGCGCACCAGCGCTGCCGGCATCAGGTTCAGCGACTACGAGATTTCGCCCGATGGAAAGTACATCCTCGTCGCCACCGACGTCGAACCCATCTACCGCCGTTCCTCGCGCGCGCGTTACTATATATATAATGTGCACAACAAGACTTTCGCTCCGCTGTCGAAGAACGGGCCGCAGGAGGTGCCCCGTTTCTCGCCCGACGGCACGATGATTGCCTTCGTCCGCGACGGCAACCTCTTCCTCGTCAAACTCCTCTTCAACAATGCCGAGAGCCAAGTGACGCACGACGGACAGTTCAACCACATCATCAACGGAAAGCCCGACTGGGTGTACGAAGAGGAGTTTGAATACAACTGCGCCTACGATTTCTCCAGCGACTCACAGCTGTTGGCATGGGTCCGTTTCGACGAAACCAACGTCAAGACTTTCGCCTTTCAGTATTATCAGGGCGCAGCGCCGGCCATGACTGCTAACCGCCTTTACCCCGCCACCTATTCCTACAAATATCCCAAGGCAGGCGAGGAAAACTCCAAGGTCACCGTCCACAGCTTCGACATCAAGAGCCGCGTCACACGAACCCTCAATGTCCCCGTGCACGACGACGGCTACATCCCTCGCATACAGCGCACCTGCGAAAAAGACCAGTTCGCCGTCGTCACGCTGAATCGCCGTCAGAACCAGTGCGACATCTACAGCGTGAATGCACGCAGTGGCATCGCCAAACTCATCATGCGCGAACAGAACGAGCGCTACATCGAAGTATCCTTCTACGACCACCTCGACTTCAGCCATCCGCAGTTCACCGTGCTCAGCGAGCGCGACGGCTTCCGCCACCTCTACCTCTACAACCTCGACGGCTCGCAAGCCGCACAGCTCACACGCGGCGACTACGTCGTCACCGACTACTACGGCACCGACGGCCAGAACTTCTACTACTCCTCGACCGACGAGATGGGCAGCGGACACGGCAACCCACTCGAACAATACATCTACAAGGTCGATGCCAAGGGAAAGAAAACACTGCTCACCAAGCAAAAAGGATTCAACAGCGCCGTGTTCCCCGAGCTCAGCGAGACGAAGGGAAACTTCTACTTCGTCAACACCTGGTCCGACCTCAACACACCCACCGTCACAGCCGTCTTCAACTCCAACGGCCGTCAGGAGCGCGTGCTCGAGGACAATGCAGCCCTGCGCCAGGCCTATGCCTCGCTACAGATCGCACAGCCCGAACTCTTCAGCTTCACCACCAGCGAAGGCGTGCAGCTGAACGGCTGGATGGTACGTCCCGCCAACTTCGACCCCAACAAGAAGTATCCCGTGATCATGTACCAATACAGCGGCCCAGGTGACCAGCAAGTACACAATTCGTGGAACAACGGCAATGCCCGCGGACTCATCTGGGAACACCGGCTGGCGCAGAAAGGCTACATCGTGGCCTGTGTCGATGGACGAGGCACCGGCGGTCGCGGAGCAGACTTCCAGAAGTGTACCTACATGACCATGGGCGACAAAGAATCGAAGGACCAGGTCGAGACAGCCATCTATCTCGGCTCTCTGCCTTACGTCGACAAAGAACGCATCGCCATCTGGGGGTGGAGCTTCGGCGGATTCAACACCATCATGTCCATGTCCGAAGGGCGCGGCGTCTTCCGCTGCGGCGTCGCTGTCGCACCCGTCACCGACTGGCGCTACTACGACTCAGCCTACACCGAACGCTACATGCGCACGCCCCAGGAGAACCCCGACGGCTACGACATCTCGCCCCTCCACCGCTTCCGGAAGCTGCACGGCGACCTGCTCATCTGCCACGGCCTTGCCGACGACAACGTCCACTTCCAGAACACCGCCGAGCTCACCGAGCAAATGGTACAGGCAGGCATCCAGTTCGAAGAGCAGATCTACACCAACCGCAACCACGGCATCTACGGCGGCAACACCCGCCTCCACCTCTTCACCCGCATCGAAGGCTTCCTCGACCGGCACCTCCACCCCTGAGCCCTCCATCCCCGAACCCTTCATCCCTCTCATCCCCCCTTTACCCTAAACCCCGCCTCGCCGCAGCATAGCCCCACCTCCGCCGCAGTCAACCCCCGCTGCTGGCGCAGTCAAACCCCGCTGCCGGCGCAGTCTTAACCCGCTGCTTCCGCAGTCAACCCTCGCTGCCGGCGCACGCGAAAGTCATCTTTTGCGCCGATAAAACTCAAAATATCATTGAAATTTGTAGAAATATCATTGGAATTTTCAGGAATATCAATGGAATTTGTACAAATTTCAATGATATTTTGAGTTTTTTCCGCACCTTATCTCTGTTTCATCGGCACCTGCCCCGAGAACACAGGGCACTGCGGCCGTATCGATTCCATGCCGTCGGCCTGAAAGCGTCACCCCCTGCCGCTTCTTCGCTTCCGACTTCCTGTCCGCCAACTTACTTTTTCAGAATTTTTTTTTGCGGGAACGCAGAAATTACGTACCTTTGCAAGCGAATGATGGCGGCAGGCTATGTCTCGTCGCTGTGATTCAGACATATTTGGGAAGCGCGTACGCTTTTTTTCCTGTCTGAGAATCTGGACAATTCGAAACCAGGAATATTGACCACGAAATTGATTCGTGCAAAAGAAAGGACGTTACTCGCTCTCCTTCGACTGTGTATTGTGTCAGCTCTGCTGTGCGCATATACGTCGAAGGTGTGAGCTGTATCTTTACTTGTTCTTTTTGCACGGGTCAGTCCAGAACCTTCAGACAGAGAATAGGCATATCAGGCTCACACCTTTCTTTTTGTGTCTTGTCTGACCTTGTTAGTTTTGTTTCATCTTTTCCATCTGTCCGCTGAGCCTGAGGACGGCTCATGTGTTTTGCGCACAACTTTGATAGATGAAAAAGACCCATTTGCTGTTCATCGTGGCGATGCTCCTTCCCTTGCATTCCAAGACACTGCTGAATTGTGGTGGCGGTTCGGACGACGACTTTCTGTCACCGACCGGAACGACTGAAGAAACAGACCCTCCGGTGCCTGTTGCAGAACTGCCCGACATGAAAGTCGTCGTGTTCGACTTGAATCCGACCCGGGAAGCTGACTTGTTCTATATCCGCTCGGCCTACAACGAGCAGAAAGACCTCATCGTGCTCTATCGTCAGAATTCAAACGGTGTCATCAGCCTGAAGTCGGTGTATATCGGCAGTTCAGAACTGAGCGATGCGGAGATGATGGAAGGTGGTGGCGTCAGCTTTGACCTGCATGACAGTACCGCTCCGCTGTTTGGCGCAAGTCAGTATTGGCACCTGTTTGCGCAACATGGCTATATTGTCCCGACCATCAACAACTCGGTCGGGCTGACTGCAGGCGATGTCGGAGCGGTCTATCGCGACCAGGCTGGCAGAGGATATACTATTGGAAATGTCACGGCGTCGAAGATTACGCTGCTCCCCATCTTAGGACATGATGAACGGAACCGCGACATCCGAAGGTGGCAGTCTCCCTCTTCGCCTGCCATTACCTCGCTCACACACATCAGCGGCGGGGTGAAGCCAACCATTTTCTCACCGACCGGATATGGCTATACGCAACTGCGTCCTGTGATGAGCAGCATGAACCGCAAACTGGTTGCCGATGGAAAGGAAATCACCGCCGCCGGCACCTATACAGCCAAGAGTCTGCGTGTCTCCGAGGAGCAGGATGGCTACGACCCCGCCACGGTGACCACATGGTTTCCGGTGCCCGACCTGACAAGTGCGCAGGTGATGGCACACTTCACCTGGCAATACGATTTCTGCGGAGCACAATGCGCCGTACATACGACCATCGAATTCCGCCGCAGTGTCGAGTTTCAGTTCTACGGTGCCATCCAACAGCAGACCTTCTTCGATACGGGCGACTATAAGGCAATGTTCATGATACCCAAGGCTGCACCGCAAGCAGGGGTGCAGCTGGACCGCCCCTTCCATTCCCCTGCATCGACAGCACGCAGCTACAGATTCTACCGTACTCCCGAATACATGAAAAACGCCGACGACCCCATCGACCGTATGCTGGCATTTCTCTACAACGACCAGACGGACGACTATCTGATAGGTATGGCTGCCGGACTTAGCCTTGTCGGGAGCGACACGCAGACCGCCACAAGGGTAGGACTGCTGCCGGCTGGTACACAGAACCCTCATTATCGCATCGGACTCTTCTCGCCCTCCGACCGCAATAAATTCTACATTGCCGCCTTCACCACGGCACCCTTCGAGGGCAACGACTATTACGTACCCAACACCCTGCGGCACGACATCGACTACTATCTCAGCTTCTTTGATCCCGCCGAAAATGAGGGGCAAGTTTACTGGTACAAAGACGGCGAGCGCTATGTCATCTATGCACATTGCCAGTCGCAGCACGAACGTCAGGAGATTCGTGTTCCGGCGTTTATGGAAGGACTTTCCCTACGTGTCATCGAACAGTCTGACGATGCGGAATTGCTGACCAATACGATACAGAATGCTTCGTTCAGCGTTGCCTATCACAGCAACGAAGCCAACTATCTCGTCGTTGCGGCAGAAAAAATCTAAAGTGTTTACTCTAAAATAATATGATGACAACATGGCTATCATCCATCGTCAACCTTTCAGACTTTATTATTGCTTGAGCTTTGTCTGTGCATGTGTCCTTGCCACAAGTACATTTAGCCCTTTGTGTGCGCAAAATCTTGTATCTGAGGATGCTGTCACGGACTCGCATTTCCTTGTCGCCCACAAATCGGATGGTACAGCTTTACTGCTGAAGACCGACGAACTGGATTCTATCACCTTTTTACCCACCACTCCCCGGGAGAATCTTGATGCCTACAATGTCCCTGCCCGTTGGAATGCAGGGCTGCAACCGTGCATTACCCTGCACGACGATGATGCAATCGACAAATTCATTCCCACGTCTCGGCCACCTGCATGGACAGAGGGCGGCTATGCCACCACGTTATATCCACTATTGGCCAGCCTCGGCCTCAAGGGGTGCCTGAGCGTCGAAGGGCAACGTGTCGGTTTTGTCAATACCCCCGCTGTGTTGTCGGAGAACGGAAGGATTCTGAAACACCTGCAGGACCATTACGGTTGGGAACTGATGTGTCACACGATGACCGCCCGCTATGTGGCCAATGTCTATGCTGTGGACAACGTAGAAAGCGAACTGGCAAACGAGATTCTTTCGAAGGCAAAGTATGCAGGTCGGGCTTTGATGGGGACCACCTGTATTGTTGACACGCTTGCTGGCATTAACTACATGGTCAATAGTTCGTTGACAGGCTGGGAAGAGATGCCGCGGGAATATATCCGCCCCTATGTGATGGACTACAAAACAAATCGCGTCATTGCTTACAACAAAACCTTTCCCGTCGATTATCAGTGGGGCTACTTCATGACTCTCGCTCGGCAGTTCGGTTTCGATGTTAACTCCGGAGTCATGCCTGCCACCTCGGGCTCGCATGCTGTCTATCCTTTGATTCGCGCTTATGTCCCCAACCTGTTTGAGCTTTCGGGAGGACTCACCTTCTGTAATTATCCTCCCCTCCCGTCCTATGTCAACAGGCGAACCCTCGAGGTAGGCGGAGAGCAGAATATAGACAATAGTTACGACGCCGCCTCGCTGGCTTACTATAAAAGTTTGGTTGATGAAGCTGTCAAAAATAATGCATGGCTTATCTTCTATATGCATGGTTATAGACCCTGCTGGCTGAATTCAGTTGAGAGTGAACTCCAAAGCCGTGGAGGCACCTATCCCGACGAGTGGGTTCACCCCATTTTGCCAGAAGACGATATCATCAAAGCCTTCGAAACACCACCAGCCCGACTCGGCATCAGCTCTTGGGAAGAATGGCATCCTTGTCCAGGCACCCGTTTGTATATGCTCTACGAACTCCTTCAGTATGCGAAAGAACGCGGCATGCTGAATATAACCAGCCGTCAAGGTTTCGAACGCTTTGGCAATCTTATCTCCGAAGGATATTATAATAAGAAAGGGCAGGCAGGGCAAGACAGCAAACAAATCATTGGAACCCGTAGCAACTACCCCCACCATGTGATCGGTGCAGATGGCTCAGAAGATTTCTTACGCTAACTTCTCCCTCCTCGCGCGTCTCCTCCCTGTCTTCTTTCTCTCCTCCTTTGTCCTCTTCCTCCCTTCGCGCGCGTACCTTATTATATTATATGTTGTCTCTTCCTGTCCCCCTATGCCGCGACCGCGTCGCGGCTCCTCCTGCCTTCCTCCCTCTTCCGCCGCTTTTTTCTTCGTTTTCTGCCCCTTTTCCCCCCGTTTTCCGTCCCGTTTTGGCCGAAAATGCATTTTTTTTGAAAAAAGTTGGCGAAAGATTTGGTGGGTAATGGAAAAGTACGTACCTTTGCACTCGCTTTCGGAAAGGAACGGTCCGCGACCCAAAGTTGCGGCACTTTTTTTCTGACTGCACTGATAGGACTTTGACATGCTGGAACAAGGGAAAGAGAAAAGCCAAAGACAGTGC
>Ga0310691_10000203_pt1 | contig 121696 bp, 93 predicted proteins | sample 176DNAGHGlowgp2_FD_203887 | JGI IMG/M metagenome (GOLD analysis project Ga0310691, IMG submission 203887) | Sheep rumen microbial communities from Palmerston North, Manawatu-Wanganui, New Zealand - 1766 DNA GHGlow gp2 (v2) (version 2) | ecosystem: Host-associated > Mammals > Digestive system >... | reverse complement strand
CACGCAGCTTCGGAGCAATCTCCTTGGTCTTGTCGGCATCGTCCTTGTTGTCAATCCACTCCTTAGCCAGAGCCTTGTACTCCTCAGAAGCCTGGGGAGCCTCGCAAGCCTCGCAGAGCAGCTTGGCTACGCGCTCCTTCATCTTCTTGTTACCGAGAGCCATACCGAGACCGAACTCGCAGAAGTCCTCGAACAGAGAGTTGTTGAAGCAGGGACCCTGACCCTTCTCGTTCTTGGTGTAAGGAGTAGAAGGAATAGAAGCAGAATAGATAGAAGAGCAACCGGTAGCGTTGGCAATCATCTGACGGTCACCAAACAACTGGCTGATGAGCTTCACGTAAGGAGTCTCACCGCAACCAGAGCAAGCGCCCGAGAACTCGAACAGCGGCTGAGCGAACTGAGAGTTCTTCACGTTGCTGCGGATGTCAACGAGGTTCTGCTTAGAGGGAACCTTAACCAGCTTGTCCCAGTCGGCAGCCATCTTCTTCATGTCGGCTGCATCGGGGTTGAACGGAACCATGGTGAGGGCCTTGCCGGTCTTCGGGTTGCCCGGGCAGATGTCGGCGCAGTTGCCGCAACCCAGACAGTCGAGGACAGAAGGCTCGATGACGAAGTGCATGCCCTTCATGGCGGCAGGAGCCTTCATCTCGAGAGTCTCTAAGCCGTCGAAGCCAGCCAGTTCCTCGTCGGTCAGAACGAACGGACGGATGGCAGCGTGAGGACAGATGTAAGCACACTGGTTACACTGGATACAGTTCTCCTTGTTCCAGAGGGGCACGAAGGCCTCCACGCCACGCTTCTCGTAAGCGGCAGTACCAACCTCCCAAGAACCGTCCTGAGTGCCGAACTTGGTGAATGCGCTGACGGGCAGCAGGTCGCCGGCCTGAGCGTTGATAGGACGAACGAGCTCCTTGACGAATGCGGGAGCGTTGTCCTGCTTCTCAGCGTCGTCGGCCAGGTTAGCCCACTCGGCCTTCACCTCAAACTTCTTGTACTCACCACCACGGTCGATAGCAGCGTAGTTCTTGTCAACCACGTCCTGACCCTTGGCACCGTAAGACTTCAGGGCAGCAGCCTTCATCTTCTCAACAGCCAGTTCTACGGGAATCACCTCAGTGATGCGGAAGAAGGCCGACTGCAGGATGGTGTTGGTGCGGTTGCCCAGACCAATCTCCTGTGCAATCTTGGTAGCGTTGATGGTATATACGGTGATATTGTTCTGTGCGAAGTAGCGCTTCACCTTGTTAGGCATGAACTTCTCCAGTTCGGCATCGTCGAAGATGGTGTTCAGCAGGAACGTACCGTTCTTCTGCAGACCACGTGTCACATCATACATGTGCAGATAAGCCTGAACGTGGCAAGCCACGAAGTTAGGTGTGGTCACCAGATAGGTAGAACGGATAGGTGTGTCACCGAAACGCAGGTGCGAGCAGGTGAAACCTCCCGACTTCTTAGAGTCGTAAGAGAAGTAAGCCTGGCAGTACTTGTCAGTGTTGTCACCGATAATCTTCACTGAGTTCTTGTTAGCACCTACGGTACCGTCGGCACCCAGACCATAGAACTTAGCCTGGAACATGCCAGCACCACCCAGTGCAATCTCCTCAACCTCAGGCAGAGAAGTGAAGGTCACGTCGTCGACGATACCAATGGTGAAGTGGTTCTTGGGCTCGGGCATAGCGAGGTTGTTGAACACGCTGATGATCTGGGCTGGGGTAGTGTCGTGAGAACCGAGACCGTAGCGGCCACCGACGATGAGCGGACGATTCTCTACCTCGTAGAAGGCATCCTTCACGTCGAGGTACAGAGGTTCGCCGTTGGCTCCGGGCTCCTTGGTGCGGTCCAGAACAGCAATCTTCTTCACGCTCTTGGGAACAGCAGCCAGCAGGTGCTTCACGCTGAACGGACGATAGAGGTGAACCGAGATCATACCCACCTTCTGGCCGTTTGCGTTCAGATAGTCGATAGCCTCGCGGGCAGCATCGGTAGCCGAACCCATGAGGATGATCATGCGGTCAGCATCCTCGGCTCCGTAGTAAGAGAAGAGGTGGTACTCACGACCGGTAATCTTAGACAGCTCACCCAGATACTTCTCAACCACCTCGGGTACTGCATCGTAGTAGGGGTTGCAAGCCTCGCGGTGTGTGAAGAAGGTCTCGGGGTTCTCAGCAGTACCGCGGGTGATAGGACGCTCAGGCGACATAGCACGATCGCGGAAACGCTTGATGTACTCTTCCTTTACGAGAGGACGAACATCCTCCTGGTCGAGCAGCTCAATCTTGTGATACTCGTGAGAGGTGCGGAAACCGTCGAAGAAGTTTACGAACGGTACGCAGGTCTCCAGAGAAGCGAGGTGAGCAGCGGCGGTCATATCCATAACCTCCTGCACAGAGCCTTCGCAAAGCATGGCGAAACCAGTCTGGCGGCAAGCCATCACGTCCTGGTGGTCACCGAAGATACACAGAGAGTGAGAAGCCAGCGTACGTGCAGAAACGTCGAATACGCAAGGAATCAACTCACCGGCAATCTTGTACATGTTTGGAATCATCAGCAGAAGACCCTGAGAAGCGGTGAAAGTAGTGGTGAGAGCACCAGCCTGCAGCGAACCGTGAACGGCACCGGCAGCACCAGCCTCCGACTGCATCTCCTGCACAGTTACGGTCTGTCCCCACAGGTTCTTACGGCCGCGGGCAGCCCATTCGTCAACGTGCTCGGCCATAGGCGAGCTCGGGGTGATGGGGTAGATAGCAGCTACCTCCGAGAACATGTAACTCACGTGAGCTGCAGCCTCGTTACCATCACAGGTGATAAATTTCTTTTCTTTAGCCATTTGTTTAATTTAGATAAAATTAATAATATGTTTACTTCCTTCTTAATAATTATTTAACCGTATTTCTTAATACTTGTGTCAATATAGGAAACCTAGTAGCCACAGGGGTATTTGGTTGCCACGGCCTATTTCAGTGTTATAGCGCACGTATATAGTATCGCTCGCGTACCTTATTTTATTGTTGATGGCATCACAAACACGGAACTTTAACAAACCATCTACTGTAAAGAAAGACTCGCGACACTCCTGATTCACTTTGTGATCCTTCCACAGCGCATTGACAAAGAAAGTCTCCATGGCCGTCTGTTTGTCCACGTGGATGGGGTAGATGGCATATAGCAGATTCGAGTTGTGCAACATTACCTTCGACGGCTTCTTTGGGAACTCTTCTCCAACGGGGTAAATCATGTTCAGTAGGCGTGCATCAGCAAGGTATTTAATATAGTTCATCACCGTGGCACGACTGGTCTCGATGTTCTTGGCTAACTGGCTGACATTCGGTGCCTTGGGGCCTTCCTCAGCCAGCTGGTAGAACAACTTCTTAATCTTCGTTAGATATTTCAGCTCAATCTGCTTGATGAGAAGAATGTCCACTTCAGTCATCATGTTCATCGTCTTCAACAGGTTCTCTGAGTAGTTGCGTTGTTCCTGAAAAAAGGGGTAAAAGCCGTGATGGATGTAGTCCTGAAAATAGCGAATAGGGGAGACTTTCGGAAGAATTTGCTTCACTATGTGTTCGTGATTAGCCAAAATTTCTTCAAGAGTGTAGGCAGGAAAGTCATTGCCTGTCAGTAGATTAATAAACTCACGGAATGAAAATCCACGCAAGTTGTACGACTTCACAATGCCGTTCAGTTCAGGGTTCTCATCCTTCAGACGCATCACACTGGAACCCGTGAAAACTATCTTCAGGTATGGGTATTTATCATAACAATTACGTAATTCTTTCGACCAGTCGGGTTGTTTGAACACTTGATCAATCAATAATACTCGACCTCCGTGGCACACAAACTCACCGGCAAAATCAGCAATGCCACGCCCTTGAAAATAAAAGTTATTCATATTGACATACAAGCACTTGCGATCCTGTATGTCAAAATTCTCTTTTGCATACTGAAGCAGGAATGTCGTCTTACCAACGCCGCGTGTACCCTTTATTCCTATCATGCGGTCTGTCCAGTCAATCTCATCCATAAGGCTGCGACGAACCGGTGCATTGACATGCTCAACAAGGTAACGATGTGTCCTGAAGAAAGCTTCCATTCAGTAGATTTGTTTAAACGCTTGCAAAGTTACTAAATAATTCCCAAAATGCAAAGCGGAGATTACAAAATTTACATTATTTATATTTCATCTATTCATCCTGAAGTCAATATGAAGTCAATATACTTTGTTACTATCCTGAAGTCAACAATATACTTTGTTACTATCCTGAAGTCAATATACTTTGTTACTTTATATAAAAAGAATGAATAATCGGCATTATGATAAATAACAATATTAAGACACTGTTAAGAAAGCCTTGATGACGGCCCACAATAAGGTGCCGAACAGCACGGCCATGGGAACATAGCAGAGTCGCAAGGGATAATTGGAGGGAGTTGCCAGTCGGCAATAGTAGAAGCGGTAGACACTCCAGCCTACAAGTCCGCCCCAGATGAGTCCTACGGTGATGTCGCCCGGATAGTGGACGCCAAGATACAGTCGTGTGTAGCAGTTGATAAGCGAGTAGCTGACCATGAAGATGGTGAACAGCCGCTTACGCATCAACAGCGAAAAAAACACGGCAATGGAGAATGTGTTTGACGCATGAGCCGAGAAGAACCCGTAGTTTCCCCCTCGATAGCCGTTGACGGTATCTACCAGATGACCTATCTCCGGGTCGTGAGTTGGCCGCCAGCGTGCCACAAGCGGTTTGACAATTTCGTCGTCAACGGTTCCTGCCAGTACGACACACAGCACGGCAGCCCCAATAATGATAAGTACCTGACGCCAGTCGCGGTTGGCGCGTATGACAACATAGAGCAAAGCCACATATAGCGGTATCCACGTGGTGGCCGTGGTGAGCGTCATAATCAGGCTGTCCAAAAACAGTGAGTCGCTGCCATTGAGCATCAGCAACAGTTGTTTGTCAAAGTGAATCAGTTCTCCCATAGTCAGTGGTGTTTTGCCGTAATGTTATTGTTGTAACAGTGCATAAGCCGTTAAATAATCTCAATCTCGGTAGTTTCTAACCAACCCTGTTTGCCGTCGTCGACACGAATTTCCTTCCATCCCTTCATCGTTGAGTCGATAATAGTGACGCGTGTGCCTTCGTGAAGAATGAAGAGGTCTGTTCCGTTCTTCGACGGTGTGCTTTTTACGTTGACTGCCGAGCGTATAATGACAGCCCCCGACCGGTGGTCAAGCCCCTGTTTCTGCTGCCAGGCAAAGACATTGCTCAAAACGAACACCAGCAGCAGGGCGACGGCTCCGAAGAAGCCCACCTTGCGCAGCCAGATGCGGTCAGCAAAAAGGTAAGCCAGTGCCAGCACGATGGCGATGGCCAGTGAGATAAGTGCCAGCCGTGCCCACGCGTCTACGCTCTGCATGTTGACTAAAGCACGATACCATGTGACAAAAAACATCTCCGACTCGGGGGTTATCTTGTCGATGGTTTTCGAACGTGCCATCTGCAAGTTGAAGCGGATGTCCTCGTCACCAGGAGCCAACAGCAGGGCACGCTCGTAGGCAATGACTGCCTGTGTGATGCTGTCCATCCTGTAGTAGCAGTTGCCCAGATTGTAGTAGAGATCGGCCGAAACGCCTTGCTTTAGAAGTGTCTCGTAGTCGCGGGCGGCTTTTTGGTAGTGCTCTTCGACATACGCACTGTCGGCCTCGGCCTTGGTGATGCCCTGGGCCTGAGCAGTAAGGGTCATGAGGCTTGAGGCAATAGAGAGACTAAGCAGCATTAGCATATGCAAATGGCTGTTTCCCGATGCTTTGCCTGTAGCATCCTGCTTTTTCCTCTTCATGGTGGTAGCAATCTGTGTGATAGCCGTCAAGGCCATATCGTAAACCTTATTCATGTTGCCTGTGGCATCGCCAGGAGCATAACGTGCGAACTCGCACTCGTCCAAAGCACCCAGGAACTGCTGGATGGTCTCGTCGCTGACGTTGTGCTGCTGCAGCTGTTGACTGATGTTCTCGCGTGAAAGTTGCTCGACAGGCATTGACAGTTTGTCACCGACGTAGCCCCAGAGTGCGCGCAACACCTCGTCGTAGAACTCACCCTGTCGACTTTCCTTCATCAACCGTGCAGCCTTCTTCAGTCGCTTCGTAGCAACTTTGTTGGCCTTGCCGGCACGCTGTTTCATCAGGTCGGCACGCTCAATGGCACGCTGCCGGAAAATGATGAACAGCGAAACAAAGGCCAGCAAGAGCACAGCCAGGGTCACCCAGTAGAACGTTGAGGCAAAGAAGAAGTCACCGACGGCATGCTGGCGGGTCTCACCTGTCTTGATATGGTGAATGTCGCTGTTCAGTTGCCGGATGTCTTCTTGCCCCGTATAGGTTGCCGTGCTGTTACCGTCGCCCTTGGCTACGTCAAGTTTGAAGGGCTCCGTACGTACGGTTTTGTATTGTCCTGCCTGTGTGTCGAAATAGGTGTATTCAATGGCAGGAATCTCGAACGATCCCTGATGGCGCGGCACGGCAAGGAAGTCGTAGACGATACTGCCCTCCAGGCCCTGCGTCGTCAGCTTGGTCTGGTCAGTCACCTTAGCATCGTAATGGTCAAAATCCTTGGGGAACTTCACCTCGGGTTCCTTCAGCAGCTTCATGTTACCCACGCCGCTGACCACCACCCGCAGGCGAACTGGGTCGTTGGCTTTCACCGCAGTCTGGTCGAGTGACGCACTGATGTTGTATCGCCCTACCCCACCCGAGAAGTTGGCAGGACGTTCCGGCAACGGATCAACCTGGATGGTGACCCCTGGAGCCTTTATTTGTTTCTTCACTTCGATGTATCCTGAGCCGCCATTGAAGAAAGCCTCGAACGGGTCTATATTGCGGTTCTGCTGCACCACGATGCCCTCATACGTCAGGCTGGGCACTTCAAGCTTGCCGGTCACCTGCGGGAACATGACATACTGCTGCCAAGTAACGGTGCGATAGGGCTTACCATTCACATTCTCTATATGGAACTGTTTCTCCTGTGGCAGGGGCACCTCGCGGGTGTAGAAGCTCTTCAGGTCAGCCATTTTTCCGTTTAGCTGAGTAAGTCCTACCAGCGTGTACACTTTGTAGGTCAGCAGAATGGGTTCCTGTTCGCGCACATGTTGCTTCGATGCGGTCACCTTGATGAAGAGGTCGCTGCCAGAAATGGCTGTGCCGGCAGCACGCACCTCACCATTTCCGCTCTGCTGTTGCTGCTGTCTGCCTCCCTGCTGTCCTCCACGTGCCTCTCCCTGTACACGAATGTGCACCTCATTGCTGTTGACGGTTTTTCCGTCTACCGTCACATGGGCAGCAGGAATGGTGAACGAGCCTTGTTTCTTGGCAGAAAGAATATAGGTGTAAGTGATGCTCGACGAACTGGACATGTGTCCGTTGACTAACTGATAGCTGGACTGGGTGCTAGTGGAAGGCCCCATCAGTACATCGAAGGCATCGGTGGGAATGTTGCCCGCACGGAATCCCTTAGCGTCGTCCGTATTCACCGTATAGCTCAGACGGAACTGTTCGCCCACCGCCACCTGACCGGGGGCACGTCCTGACAGCGTCTGGGCAGACGAAATGAGAAAAGAGAATTGAGAAATGAGTACGGCCATTAGCAGTCTCATCCCCCACCCTCGTTTCTGTCGTCTTTTTTTCTTATAGCTTGCGATCATTATTGCATCATTTCTCATCACCATGTCTTATTACTCATTTACAAAGACTCCTACCAGTTTTTCTCCAAACGGCGACGCTGAGGCTGCTGCATGGCTTTTTGCATGCGCTCCTGTGTCTGCTTCTCTTCCTGCATGGCAGCATTCAGCAACTGCTCGGCATTCTCCTTGCTCATTTGCTGACGGTTTTGCTGCTGTTGCTGCTTGTTCTGCTGTTCGTCCTTCTTCTGGTCTTGCTGTTGTTGCTGGTCTTTATTATCTTTGTTGTCTTTATTCTCTTTATTCTCCTTGTTGTTCTGATTTTGCTGATTCTGCTGTTGCTGCTGTTGCTGCTGCTGGCGTTTACAGAGAGCCAGATTATACCGCGTCTGGTCGTCACCAGGATTGTTGCGCAACGCCTCCTTGTACGCCTCGATGGCCTCACCATACATCTTGTGCTGCTGACAGACGACACCCATATTGTGGTATGCCTCAGCTCGTCGCAGCGGATTAGACTCCAGCTTGGCAGCCTTCTCTAACTGTGTAACGGCCAGCGAGTCCTTACGTTGCAGCATCAGCGCATTGCCCAAATTGTAATTGGCCTGTGGGTTACGCTGGTTCTTCTCCACAGCCTTACGGTACGACACCTCTGCCTCGGCAGCATTCCCCACCCGATACTGCTTGTTGCCTTGACGCACCAGCTGGCGGTCACTCTGTGCCTGCACGCTGACAGATGCCGTCAGGAGCATCACAAGAGCCACGGCTTTGTGGTTACGGCGGAACAGCGACACATTTTTCAATACCGGGTTCTTGATTTCCATGATGCACACCTCAAGGATGAGTAACAGCAAGACTATGATGCCTACGGCTTGGAACTGTTCGTCGAAGTCACTATAGATAGTGGATGATATTTCCTTCTTGGCCAGCTTGTCCAGCTCATTGTCCAACTGCTCCTGTGCCCGGCTGTTATTCTCAACATGGATGTAGGCACCACTGCCTGCATCAGCCAGCTGACGGCACATCTCTTCGTTCAGACCCGTCATCACTGTCTGTCCGCTGTTGTCCTTCATATAGTCACCATTTCCCGTGGGGATAGGGGCGCCATTTGGTGAGCCTACGCCCAGCACGTACGTGTTCATGCCTTTCTCGTGAGCAGCCTTGGCCGCTTCCATGGCCCCGCCTTCGTGGTCTTCACCATCGGTAATGACAATGATGGCCTTGCCAACACCCTCCTGTTGTGTAAAGCTATGGCTTGCCAACTCGATGGCCGCAGCAATGTCCGTTCCCTGTGAGGCTATCATTGACGGCGTAATGCTGGAGAGGAACATCTTGGCCGACACGTAGTCGCTCGTGATGGGCAACTGCACAAAGGCATCGCCGGCAAAGACGATGAGACCTATCTTGTCGTTCGTAAAATGGTCTACCAAGTTCTCTACCATCATCTTCGAACGGTCCAGACGACTAGGGGCCACATCTTCAGCCAGCATCGAGTTGCTGATGTCCAAACAGATGATAGTCTCTATTCCCGTACGCTTCTCGTGACTGATCTTTGTGCCCATCTGCGGACGGGCCAGCATAACGATAAGCAGTGCCAGCGCACCAAGCAGCAGCCAAAACTTCACGGCGGGACGAAGGCGCGACACGTCGGGCATCAACTGGCGCACCAGTTCCGGATCACCAAACTTCCGCAGCCGCTTCTTCTGCTGTCGACGCATCAGCCAACGGACTACCAGCAGTACTGGGATAACTGCTAACAGATAGAGGTATATTGGGTCTTCAAATCTGAACATTTTCTTTTTTATCAAGTCCCTTGTGTCAGGGTTGTTTACGGTAGTTTTCTAAATACGGTTATTCTCATTAGGATTTCCAACAGCAAGAGTAAGACTGCGGCAACTGCAAAAGGCTGGTAGGCTTCATACTTCTTGCTGAACTTCTTGACATTCAGCTTCGACTTCTCCAGCTTGTCAATCTCCTGATATATCTTCTGAAGCTCACGGTTGTTCGTGGCCCGATAGAAGTCACCCTCAGTGGCACTGGCAATATCGCTCAGCGTCTTGGTGTCTATCTCGACGGGAATGTTAACATACTGCACGCCCCCGCCTACCTGCATCGGATAAGGAGCCACCTTGTTGGTGCCCACACCGATGGTATAGACACGTATACCTAAGCTCTTGGCAATCTCAGCTGCCGTCATGGGCGACAAGTCACCCCGGTTGTTTGAACCGTCCGTCAGTAGGATGACCACGCGGCTCTTGGCCTTCGAGTCCTTCAGACGCGATACGGCATTAGCCAGTCCCATGCCGATGGCCGTCCCGTCTTCTATCAGTCCACGGGCAGCAATGTCGGTCCGCACCCCATGCAACAGGTTCAGCAGCGAGGCATGGTCGGTAGTCATCGGACACTGCGTGAAGGCTTCACCGGCAAAGATGGTCAGACCGATGTTGTCATTCGGCCGCCCCGTAATGAACTCAGCAGCCACCTGCTTGGACGCTTCTATGCGGTTCGGCTTCAGGTCTTCGGCCAACATCGATGTCGACACGTCCATGGCCAGCATGATGTCAATACCCTCAACGGTCTGGTTTTTCCATGAGTTCTGTGTCTGCGGACGTGCCAGCACCAGTACCACCAGCACAAAGACAGCCATGCGCAGCAAGGGCATCAGCGGCATCAGTGTCACCTTCCACGAACGTGGGGCATAGCGATAGGCATTCGTATCACTCATGCGCATGGTGGGTTCGCTTTTCTTCCTGTACATCAGATACCATATTATATAAGGTATCAGTAACAGCAGCAGCAACAGATATTCTTTATTGGCAAATTCCATTTCTTACATTGAACATTTCTTACATTGAACGTAGAACACTTAATGCTGGTCAATGAACGTCAGACCAGCAACTGCCATACGCTATAGATGATATAGCAGAACAGTACGGTGACCACTGCAGCAATGCCCCAGATAAAGGCTTTCAGGACACGACGCTCCTTCTGCGACCGCTGGTCGGCCTCCGACAGGACTGGTTTCTGCACCTCCTCGACGGGCAGGTTCTCCAGTTTGGTTTGGTTGATGAAGTCAATGGCACTCACCAGATTGGCATCGTTCTCATTAATCATCGTTGAATATTTGGCAAACTTCACCAGGTCGGCTGTGGTAAACAGCTGGCGCAACTCGTCGAGTGACTGCTGGTCGCCCGCCGATGTCAACCGTTCAATAATCTCTGCACTGGTCATCTCCATGGCCGAAAAACCGTAACGTTCCTCAATGTACTTACGCAGTGTGTCGGTAAGTTTCGTGTAATACTCCTTCGGATCTTCTGCCGTAACCATCTTGTCGGCTTTGATCTGCTCAATCTCCTTCATGGCTTTCTGGTGAGGCAAGAGTCGTTTCACGATCTTTATATGGGCAATGACGGGCTTGTTGTCACGCAGGCGGAGGTAGAGCCAGTAGCCAACAGCCATCATCATCAGCAGCAACACACTTAGCCAGAACGGCATGCTCCACTCACTCCACAGGAAGGGATTGTCCTGTACATCCTTAGGACCGTAGAACTTGTCCATCTGCGTGGTATCCACCTCTACCTCGACAACCTTCAGTGCCAGTTCCTCGCTGGTCACCTCCTTGCCGTCAACCTTCACCTTAAACGCTGGCAGGGAATACAGCTTACCGTCGAATGATGTCAGCGTGATGAGTAGCGTGTTAGCCGACAAACGCTGTGTACGGATGACCTCTACGCCCGGCACCACCTGCTGGCGAGGCTGTAAGACGGGCCACTCCACCTTGGCATTCTCTGAAGCCTGTACTGTCAGCGTCACCGTTGCCTGCTCGCCAATCAACATTTCTATCGGGTCTATCCTGGCCTGCACGCTGGCCTGTGCCATAGCCACCAGTGAAATGACCAGCAGACCAATTATGATTGTAAACTTTCTCATCAGCTTCTCTGTTTGATTAGCATCTCTGTTTTATGAACCTCTTGTTGGTATTAGCTTCTCTGTTTAAATAACATCAGAAGCGCCTTGACGTAGTCTTCATTCGTAGCAATCGACACCAAGTCGACATTGCTCTTGTTCATCGTCTCGCGCAACAGGTTTTGCCGCTGGCGCCAGAATCTCTCATGAGCCTGCCGCAGACGCTTGCTCGACGTGTCAATATACTGTTCGAATCCCGTCTCGGCATCCACCACGCGCATCAGTCCCACATCAGGTAACTCACGGGCACGCAGATCATACACCTGCAAAGCCACTACGTCGTGCTTGCGATTGGCAATCTGTAGTGTCTGTAGGAAATCCTGCTGCACATAGAAGTCGCTGAGCACAAAAGCCGTACAGCGGCGTTTCGCCACGCTGGTCAGGAACTCCAAGGCCTGTTTGACGTCAGTACGTTTTGACTCCGGCTTGAAGTCCAGCAGCTCCCTGATGATATAGAGGATGTGCTTGCGGCCCTTCTTGGGCGGTATGTACTTCTCAATGCGGTCAGAGAAGAAGACCACACCAATCTTATCGTTGTTCTGAATGGCAGAAAAAGCTATCGTGGCTGCTATCTCTGTCACCATGTCGCGCTTCATCTGGCGCTGCGTTCCGAAGTCCAGCGAACCGCTGACATCGATGAGCAGCATCACGGTCAGTTCGCGTTCCTCTTCGAACACCTTCACGTATGGCCGGTGAAAACGGGCCGTTACGTTCCAGTCTATGTCACGAACGTCGTCGCCATACTGATACTCGCGCACTTCGCTGAAGGCCATACCCCTACCCTTGAAGGCCGAGTGGTACTGCCCTGCAAAGACGTTAGAGCTCAGGCCACGCGCCTTAATCTCTATCTTCCGGACTTTCTTGAGAATCTCGCTTGTTTCCATTAAGGCACCTCAACCTTATTGATAATCTTCGAGACTATTTCCTCGCTGGTCACATTCGAAGCCTCGGCCTCGTAGGTCAGACCAATGCGGTGGCGCAACACGTCGTGGGCCACGGCACGCACATCCTCAGGCACCACATAGCCGCGGCGCTTGATGAAGGCGTAGGCGCGGGCAGCCTTGGCCAGATTAATGCTGGCACGGGGCGAACCGCCAAACGAAATCATGTCCTTCATGTCCTTCAGGCCATAGCGGTCGGGGTAGCGGGTGGCGAAGACAATGTCGGCAATATACTGTTCAATCTTCTCGTCCAGATAAACCTCACGCACCACGGAGCGTGCCTTCAGAATCTCTTGAGCCGTTGTCACGGGCGACACTTTGGGCAATCCCTCGCCGATATTCTCTCGGATAATCTTCTTTTCCTCGTCGATGGTGGGATAGCCAATAACTACCTTCAGCATGAAACGGTCCACCTGTGCCTCAGGCAGCGGGTAGGTTCCCTCCTGTTCGATGGGGTTCTGAGTAGCCATCACCAGGAACGGGTCGGGCAGGTTGAACGTGTCGGAACCGATGGTCACCTGCTTCTCCTGCATGGCTTCCAGCAGTGCGCTCTGCACTTTGGCCGGTGCTCGGTTGATTTCGTCGGCCAGCACGAAGTTGGCAAACACCGGACCGCGCTTCACCTGGAACTTCTCGTCTTTCTGCGAGTATATCATGGTTCCAGTTACGTCAGCCGGCAGCAGGTCGGGTGTGAACTGTATCCGACTGTATGTTGCGTCTATCAGCTGTGCCAGTGTCTTGATGGCCAGTGTCTTTGCCAGTCCCGGCACTCCTTCCAAGAGTATATTTCCGTCACTGAGCAGCCCGATGAGCAAGCAGTCTACCAAGTGTTTCTGTCCTACGATTACCTGATCCATGCCCGTCACGAGGTTGGTCACGAATCCACTCTGTTGTTCTATCCGGATGTTCAATTCGCGGATGTCAATAGCTTCTGCCATAGTTGTTTACAATTTACGATTTTATTTCGACGTGCAAAAGTACTCATTTCCCTTCTTATTACGCACGCCGGCATACCTAAATTATATTAAAAAAGTTTCTTAAAACTTATATTTTAAGAAACTTTCATAGTCATTGATGCTGAACAGGTGCGCTGTCAGCGTATTCTGTCTGCAGCCCTGACCAGTTTTTCGTCGGCAATCACACCCTTCCGCGCCATGAAGCACAGGATGCAACTGACGGCAGGCAGGGCCACGGTGAAAGCAGGATGGAAGTTGGCGGCATCTGGGGCAAGCATCTTACTGCACACCACCAGAGCAACATACCAAGCCAGATACAAAGCCATGCATGCCGTACAGAGCGAAGCCTGCACCATGCGCTTCTTATATATAAATATGGTATAAAGGCTCAGCGCCGACGCCACCAGCAGTATGGCGAACAGGGGCCACACGGCGAAGGATGTCTCCTTGTGCAGCGTGTCCACCCACAACAGGTTATAGACATCACCGACCGTCATGCCTTCTGCCGTCAGCGTGGCCACAGGTAGTGACAGCGTCACAACCCCCAGCACGGCTGCCAGCAAGAGGAAGAGCGTTTGCTTTCGTTGTATCATGATGCCGTGCGGTTAGTCTGCCATGGGTTCCTGCGTTTCCTTCTGCGGGTCGCGCCAGTACACCTTGTTCTCAATGAACTCCTGGGTGGCCAGCAGCGACGGCTTTGGCAGCTTCTCGTAGTAGCGTGATATCTCTATCTGCTCGCGATTCTCGAACACTTCTTCCAGCGAGTCATTGTAAGAGGCAAACTCTGCGAGCTTCTTGCTGAGGTCTTCCTTAATCTGCACACTAATCTGGTTAGCACGCTTGGCAATGATTGCCACACTCTCGTAGATGTTGCCAGTGTCCTGGCAGAGGTCCATAATGTTGCGCGTCACGGTATTCACCGGAGCTTTTGATTTCTTGTAATCCATGCTTATTATTGAAGTATTTTACTAATTGACTATTTAATGTTTTTACTTTTTCTCCATCAGGATACTGCCTGTGACAGACACTTCTGTCAGTCACCGGTCACCTTCTTGCACTTGGTAATCAGCTTCTCGGCCGTCTTACACTCTGCCGACTCCGGAAACTCAGTGAGGAAACCGTAGCACTCATCCTCAGCATCGCGGTAGCGCTCAACGCGCTTTTCCTCTGAAGAATTCTCGGCAAGTTCGAACTTTGACTTCATGATGAGCACTGAGAATTTCTCGCGCATTGATGAGAAAGGATACTGTTTGAGCGCATTCTGAGCCGTAATGATGCACGACTCGTAGTTCGACTCGGTATTGGCATTGATGTTGCCGAAGTATCCGCCTAGGTTGAAGTACAGCTCTGCCGACAGATACTCCTTCATGACCAGATTGTCCTGAAGCGTAAACAGACGCTTCTGCGCTGTCTCGCGCAGCGGAGAGTCTGGATAATAGTCGATGAAGTTCTGGAAGGCATTGATGGCTCCGATGGTCGAGGACTGGTCGAGGCGGGGGTCAGGCATGCCCTGAAACAGCGACTGCCCGACATAGAACGATGCCTGTTCGGCATAGTCGCCCTTGGGATAGCTCTGGAAGTACTTCTTGAAAGTGGCACTGGCTGCATCGAAGTCGCCATTGCTGTACTGCGCCATGCCCAGCATGTAGAGACTCTCCTGAGCCGTCTCCCTACCCTTCTGGACGGTCACCAGTTCTGAAAGCAGAGTGATGGCGTTGCTAAACTTTCCCGTAGCAAAGCACTGCTTGGCATACTCATACTTATAGGTATTGTCAGCAGACTTATAGACATTGCTGAACTCATGAGCGCAACCTGTCAGCAGCACGGTCAAGCAGAACACAAAAAAGCTGTATTTCTTCATCGCTATCAATTTTGACGTGCAAAAGTACGCATTTTCCATCGAAAACCAAAGGTTTTTTATAAAAATTATCAATTACCCGTGGCCAATTATTAATTATTTTGTAATTTTGCACCCTATGAACTTTCATTTAACATCAAAGTATAAGCCGACAGGCGACCAGCCGGAGGCCATTCAGCAGCTGACGGAAGGACTTGAACGTGGCGACAAGGCACAGGTGCTGCTGGGTGTGACTGGTTCGGGCAAGACGTTTACCATTGCCAACGTTATAGCCAACATCAACCGCCCCACCCTTATCCTGTCGCACAACAAGACGCTGGCCGCCCAGCTGTACGAAGAAATGCACGGATTCTTCCCCGATAATGCCGTGGAGTATTATGTCAGTTATTATGACTACTACCAGCCGGAGGCCTATCTGCCCACCACCGACACCTACATTGAGAAAGACCTGGCCATCAACGAAGAGATTGACCGCCTGCGTCTGCGCACCGTAAGTAGTTTGATGTCAGGAAGAAAAGACGTGGTTGTTATATCTTCTATTTCGTGTATATACGGCATGGGAAGCCCCATGGCACTCAATGAGAACATTATTGAGATACACAAGGGGCAGGTTATAGACCGCAATGTACTGTTAAGGAAATTGGTGTCTGCACTCTACGTCCGCAACGACATTGAACTGAAGCGAGGCAACTTCCGCGTGAAGGGCGACACCGTCGACATTGCCATGGCCTATGCGGAGGTCGTATTGCGCATCACCTTTTGGGACGACGAGATTGATGCCATTGAGGAACTTGACGCCGTCACCATGCAGCGGCTGAACACGTTCGAGGCTTACAAGCTTTATCCCGCCAACCTTTTCATGACCACTCAGGAACAGACGAACAACGCCATACGCTGCATTCAGGACGACCTAGTGAAACAAGTGGCCTTCTTCGAGGAGATGGGCGACCCGCTCAAGGCTCAGCGCATTAAGGAGCGCGTGGAGTACGACATGGAGATGATAAAGGAACTGGGCCACTGTTCCGGCATCGAAAACTACTCGCGCTACTTCGACGGCCGTCAGGCTGGCGAACGGCCCTACTGCCTGCTGGACTTCTTCCCCGACGACTACCTGCTGGTCATTGACGAGAGTCACGTCTCGGTACCCCAGATAGGAGCCATGTATGGTGGTGACCGTGCCCGCAAGACCAATCTAGTGGAGTACGGATTCCGGCTGCCTGCCGCCTTCGACAACCGTCCGTTGACGTTCGACGAGTTCAAGCAGATGACAAACCAGGTGATCTATGTCTCTGCCACCCCCGCCGACTATGAGTTGAACGAAGCTGAAGGCGTAGTCGTCGAACAAGTCATCCGCCCCACCGGCCTCCTGGACCCGGAGATAGAGGTGCGCCCCACGGAGAACCAGATTGACGACCTGATGGAGGAGATACAGCAGCGCATCAGCCGCCACGAACGTGTGCTGGTGACCACACTGACCAAGCGTATGGCTGAGGAACTGTCGGAATACCTGCTGAACCACAACATCCAGACGGCTTACATCCACAGCGAAGTGTCCACCCTGGACCGTGTCAAGATATTAGAGAACCTGCGAAACGGCACCTACGACGTGCTGGTGGGGGTCAACCTGCTGCGCGAAGGACTGGACTTGCCAGAGGTTTCGCTGGTGGCAATCCTCGATGCCGACAAGGAAGGGTTCCTGCGTTCGCACCGCAGTCTGACACAGACCGCCGGTCGAGCAGCACGTAATGTTAACGGAAAGGTTATCATGTATGCCGACCACGTCACCCTATCCATGCAGCAAACCATCGACGAGACACTGCGCCGGCGCAACAAACAGCTGAAGTACAACGAGGAACACGGCATTACACCCAAGCAGATTGTCAAGGCTCTCAACGTGTCGCTGACCACTGGCGACAGCAGTGATGCCAAGGAACTGCAGCGGGCCATCAACTCTCCGCTCTCCACGCCCAACGCTCAACTCTCCACTTCCGCCGCCTTTGCTGCCGACCCGATTATTGAGCGCATGACGCGTCCGCAATTAGAAAAGAGCATCGCCGAAACCACGCGGCTGATGAAAGAGGCTGCCAAGAAGCTCGACTTCCTGCAGGCTGCCCAGTATCGCGACGAACTGTTGCGTCTTCAGAAAGAGCTGGAACTCAAGTAACGGAGCACGGAAGGCAGTCCCGCCTTTACGCTCTTAATAAGCAAAGTCGCCGAGTTTGCTGACCAAAGTCGCCGAGTTTGCTGACCAAAGTCGCCGAGTTTGCTGACCAATTTCACTGAATTTGCTTACCAAAGTAAGCAACTTTGGCCGTTATATTAAATAAAATTAAAAAATCAAACAATAAGATTAAAAATCAAGGAGCAACTGCGCTATTGCAGAATATAATTCGTACTTTTGCACGAAAATAACAAGAACTGACAGTAATGATGAAGAAATTAATAGCACTGATGCTGCTGGTTGCCCCGCTGACCCTATGGGCACAGGACAACACATGGGAACAACCTGAAGAAGACGCCCAGGAAGTGAAGAAAGAAAAAGAGAATCCTGATGCGAAATACCTGCGCGGAGCGGTGCCCGAGGAGGACGGCCGCGTAGTGTTCAGCAAGACCGTTGAGGCTCCCGGCAAGCCCGCTGCTGAGATTTACGGCATCATCAAGGGCTATATGGAGAAGATGACCGGCGAGAAGAACCAGTTGAACAGCCACATCGTCGTCGACGAACCCGAGAAGTACGAGGTGGCCGGCAGCTTTGAGGAGTGGCTCGTCTTCAAGTCAAACTACATCATGCTCGACCGCACCCGCTTCTTTTATGTGTTCTACGCCAAGTGTGCTGACGGGAAGGCAGAGCTCACCATCAACCGCATCCACTATTTTTACGACGAGGGACGCAGGGCCGAGCGCTACAATGCCGAGGACTGGATTACCGACAAGGAGGCTGTCAACAAGAAGAACACCAGGCTTTACCCCGTGACAGGCAAGTTTCGCCGCAAGACCATTGACCGTAAGGACTTCTTGTTCAATAAGATAGAAACATTACTGAAATAAAAAGAAAAATGTTGCTAAAATAAGCAGGATTATTGCTGAAATAAGCAGGATTATTGCTGAAACAAACAGGATTATTGCTGAAATGAATACAGACGTCATACGTAACTGGCTGAACATCATCTTCATGATAGGTGCCATTGTGGGACTAATCTTCTACTTCACTCACCACAAGGAAACCGGCATCTACATCATCCTGATATCAATGGTCGTCAAATTTGCAGAGGCCTCACTCAGAATGTTCAAGGTCTGATATGAAGAAACTATGCTCTTTTTTCCTATACGCAGTCTGTATGTCGGCAGGCATACAGGCTCAGACGTATAACCAGATGGACCCTGACGGTAACATCACCCAGCGTAACGAAAGCGGAAACACGGGATACTTCAATCCCAACAAGCGCGACTCGCTGGGCAACAAGAATCAGGAAGTGCCCGTGGGCATCAAGACGTGGAGAGTAGACCGTCGCTTTGGTGAAGTGATTCCCACCGCACCGGACACGCTTCCGCACTTGTTTCAGAACACCATCTACAACACAGGAAAATACGGTGAATACAACACTACGGGCAACAACTACACTGCCCGGCAGAGCCGTATATTCACAGACCGCCCTCAAACTAGTGAATTTTTCTTCACCGACGCCTACAGCTTCTCTAATATGGAACCTGACAAATTCCTGTATCTGAACACGTTGTCGCCATACACCACCATCAACTACGACCAGTGTGGCGACAAACAGCACGGTGAGGACCACATTGAGGGCAAGTTCGGGGTCAACGTTAATAAGCGACTGGGATTCGGATTCGATCTGGACTACCTCTACGCACTGGGCTATTACGACAACCAGAGCACGTCGCACTTCAGGGCTTCGCTGTACGGAACCTACATCGGCGACCGCTACCAGCTACACGTGCTGGGCTCCACCTATCACCGGAAGGCCACGGAGAACGGCGGCATCATCAACGACAACTACATCACTCATCCGGAGTCGGAAGAGAGTCAGTTTACCGATGAGGAGATTCCCACGGTGCTGTCGTCAAACTGGAACCGCAACGACTCCCGTCACCTGTTTCTCTCGCACCGCTATAACATCGGCTTCTACCGCAAGGTGAAGATGACCGACGAGGAAATCAAGGCACGCCAGTTTGCACAGAAGTCAGCCAAGGAGAACGAGGGACGCAAGAAAGGAAAAGACGGCAAACTCACGCCTGGAAATAAGGACGACAGGAAAACGGCCACAAACCGGCCATCGGGACGTCCCAAAGATGCCATCATTGCCGGCGACGAGCCAGCACTCGGCAAACCGACTCTCGACACTGACACTACGCGCATCAAGGTCAACTCGCAGGAGGTGCTGGACAGCCTCAAGCGGGCCGAACAGGCCAAAGCCATCCAAGACTCCATCGATGCAACGATGAAGCGCGAGTTCGTGCCCGTTACCAGCATCATACACACAGTGGACGTCAACTACCACAAGCGTGTCTATCAAGCCTACGAGACACCCGATGACTACTACAACGACACGTTCTACGACAAAGACAGCGACGAAGCCTATGCCGGAGACTCCATCTACGACAAGACGAAGTTCATGAGCGTGAAGAACACGGTGGCACTGGCACTGCTCGAAGGATTCAATAAATACATGAAAGCAGGGCTGAAAGGATTCGTATCCTATGAGTACCGCAAATACCAGATGCCCGATTTGCAAGGCGACTCTACGGCCTACTACCTGAACAAGTGGACGGGACACTGCCTGAATGTGGGCGGACAACTGTCGCGAACACAAGGCAAGGCTTTCCACTTCAACCTAGTAGCAGAGGTGGGCATTACGGGTTATCAGTCGGGATCGCTGGCCGTCGACTTCAACACGGACTTGAACTTCCCACTCTTCGGCGACACTGTTAGGCTGGCAGCCAATGCCTACTTCCACCGCACATCACCGTCTTTCTTCCAGAATCAGTATCACTCCAAGCACCTGTGGTGGGATCAAGAACTGTCCAAGGAAACCCGCACACACATCGAGGGAATATTCAAGTACGACAAGACGGACACCCGCCTGCGCATTGCTGTGGACGAAATTCAGAACTATACGTACTTTGGTATGAACTATGGACTTGGCGATGACCTTCATCGTCAGGAACTCACAGGAGGTGTCTATCAGGAAAGCGGCAACATCAACGTGCTGACGGCACAGCTCATGCAAAACTTCCGACTGGGACCGCTGAACTGGGAGAACGTGGTGACCTACCAGAACTCAAGCAACAAAGATGTGCTGCCGCTGCCGTCGTTGAACCTCTTCTCAAACCTGTTCCTGAAGTTCAAGATTGCCCGTGTGTTGGGGGTAGAGCTGGGAGCATGCCTCACTTACTTCACAAAATACTACGCACCGGACTTCCTGCCTCAGCTGAACCAGTTCGCCATTCAGCAGAATGAAGACAGCCGTGTGGAACTGGGTGGCTATCCGTTTGTCGACGTCTATGCCAACATGTGTCTAAAGCGCACACGCTTCTTTGTGTCATACAGCCACGTAAATGCCGGTTCCGGCACGCGCAACATGTTCCTTACGCCCCACTACCCTGTCAACAACAGCATCCTGCGGTTCGGCGTCTCGTGGAACTTCATCAACTGACAGTGACCAAAAGAAGCATCAAAGTCAAGTACGTGCAGAACAAAGAAATGTATAAAAGCCCATGACTCAGAATCCATCATTAGACTTAGTAGAATTTATTGAGACACAGATATTGCCGCAGTATGCGCACTTTGACAAGGCGCACAACATGGAACACGCCACGAGGGTGATTCGACGCTCGCTGGACTTGGCACGCCAAACGGGAGCCGACCTGGACATGGCTTATGCCATTGCAGCCTATCACGACCTAGGACTTTCGGGGCCGCGAGCCATCCACCACATGACAAGTGGAAAGATACTGATGCAGGACGCACGTCTGAAACGGTGGTTCTCGCCCGAACAGCTGCGCATGATGAAAGAGGCCGTGGAGGACCACCGGGCATCGGCATCGCGGGCACCGCGCAGCATCTACGGGAAAATAGTGGCTGAAGCCGACCGCGACATCGACCCCGAGACCGTCATCCGCCGCACCATCCAGTACGGACTTTCCAACTATGCGGAGCTGAACGAGGAACAGCAGTGGCAGCGGTTCTTGCAGCACATGGACGAGAAATACTCCGCCAACGGCTATATCCGACTGTGGATTCGTGGGTCAGAGAACGAACGTAAGCTTAACGAACTACGCCAGCTGATTGCCAATCCGAAAGCCATGCGTCCTGTCTTCGACCGTATTTTCAAGGAAGAAGCCAGTGACTTGCAGTGATGGTGCATACTGGAATTAATAAATACTGAAAAGAAGAATGACCGAAGAAAACGTTCAGAAAAACTCCATAAGGGCATGGCTGTTGGCAGCACGCCCGAAGACGCTGTCGGGAGCAGCAGTCCCTGTCATGATTGGTGTGGCGCTGGCGTTCGTGGATGCCCGCCAGTATGGCGACGATGTGTTCAGTCCGACGGCGGCCGTGCTGTGCATGCTGTTTGCATTCATCATGCAGGTGGACGCCAACTTCATCAATGATTTCTTCGACTACACACGCGGCAATGACGATGCCGCCACACGGCTGGGACCCCTACGTGCGTGTACCCAAGGCTGGGTAAGCATTGACGCCATGAAGCGCGCCATTGCCTCAACGACGGTAGCTGCCTGTCTCGTTGGCCTGCCACTGGTATATTATGGTGGACTGGAAATGGTGTTGGTGGGCGCGCTCTGCGTCGTGTTCTGCTTTTTGTATACTACCCACCTGTCATACATCGGCATGGGCGACCTGTTGGTGCTGCTTTTCTTTGGCATCGTGCCCGTCTGTTGCACCTACTACGTGCAACTGCATACCGTCACATGGCAGGTGTTTACGGCTTCTGTGGCCTGCGGATTGGTCATCGACGGGCTGCTGGTAGTCAACAACTACCGAGACCGTTATAACGATGAGCGCGACGGCAAGCGCACGCTGGTGGTCATCATCGGGGGCGATGCAGCAGAATGGCTCTACCTGGCACTGGGCCTGACGGCTTGTCTGATGGGGGTGGCGTTCTGGCTGAATGGTCACATACTGGCTTTTGTCCTGCCTCTTGTCTATCTGCTACTGCATGTGTACACATGGCTCAAGCTTCGCCGCATCAATTTCGGGCGTACCTTGAACGAGTGTCTGGGCGAGACTGCCCGCAACATGTTCATCTACGGACTGACGGTCAGCATCGGTCTGCTGCTCATCTGAGTGCGTGTCTATCTGAGATAGAACCAGTAGATGGCCGCCGCCGCTAGGACAAGAATGATGGTCACCACTGAGCGTATCATGCATGAGGCGACTTTCTTTACCACAAAAAAACCGATGATAATCAATGCCAGAATGGCCAAATAGTAAGTCAAGTTTTCCATCTTTTTTTTACAATATACTCATAATTCTGAACGTTCACCATCACTTGAACAAGTGTTTGAAGCTTGACGGGATGGGAGTTTCAAACTCCATGGGTTGTCGGGTGATGGGATGATAGAAGCATAACAGGAAAGCATGCAGGCACAGGCGGTGCAAAGGGTCGTCACCATTGCCGTACTTGGGGTCGCCGCAAACGGGGTGACCCATATCGGCAGCATGTACGCGAATCTGATTCTTGCGACCGGTCTCCAGCTTGAACTCCACCAATGAGTGCTCCGTGGTGCGGGCAAGGGTGAAGAAATGGGTGATGGCCAGCTTGCCGCCGTTGTCCTCCGGGCTCGAATAGGTGACATAGGCCTTATTGTCCTTCAGCCAATTCTCGATAGTGCCTTCGTCCTGTTCCATCTCGCCGCTCAGCACGGCGACATACCGGCGGTCGTACACAATGTCATGCCAGTTATGCTCCAGGGCCTGCTCGGTGTCTATGTCCTTGGCATAAACCATCAGTCCCGAGGTGTCGCGGTCCAAACGATGTACCACATGTGCCGTGCAGTTCTGGCGGCTCTTCTTGAAGTAGTCGTCTAGCACCTGCTTTACATTTAGCGACGAATGGCCTGCCGCCATGGATAGAATACCCGGCTGTTTTTCCACAACTATCAGCCAGCGGTCTTCATATACTATCTTCACATAACGGCTGCGGAACGGTTGCTGGTTGCGCTTAGTCTTGCTCACCGCCACCTTCATGCCTGGCTTCAGCAGATAGTCAAACTGAGTCACTGTCTTGCCGTTAACCTTGATGCCCTGACCGTGCAAGGTCTGCTTGACCTTGGTGCGCGACTGTCGTACCTTTTCCAGCAGAAACTCCAACAGCGGCTGTTCTTTCTCAACGGTCAGATGGTCGTAATCGCCCTGAGCGTTCGTTTTGTATCTCATAACAAATGCAAAAGTAAGACATTATTTTTAAACTGCCAAACAATTGTGTTCAAAACCTTATTTAAAATTTGCTGACAGTCTTGAGCATCTTGAGAACATCTTTCTCTAGAGGCTCGCTATATTATTGATTATCGACTGAACCCAAAATAGAAGTAGTTTTTAAAGATTACTAAAAAAGATTGATTGTCTCACGACAATCAATCTCTCATTAACCTTAATAATCTAATACCATGAAAAACACACATGCAAAAATACAAATTAATTCTGCATTTTCCAAATTATTTTAACCACAACTCCGATAGATTAATTCTCTTTAACATAAAAATTATGCCAATTATATTTCGTTAACAACAATTCTTGTTTTTCTTGTTCTTCATTTGCAGGAGCATCAAGCCATCCGACCTGTTGAATGGTGAGCATCGTGGTTTTCTCGTCCAGAGATGCTGTAAATAAATACTGTGGCAAGGAAATATATTTGTTCACATGAAGTTTTTTCCATTTTGTGGAATAAAAAGAAATCGTACTTTCCTTTTGAACTGTGCCAAAAGTACGAACCATGCAGACAATTTGTGAAATGCTATCAACAGGATAATCCGTTGAGAGAAGGCGCATCTCTAACACTGATGACTCGCTCAGTATAAGACGTAAATAGTTGTCGTTCAACGTTTGCATCTCACTTTTCCCGCCAAGTCTGTTGGTGATCTCAGCTTTCATGTCGGAGTCTAAGAAGTCTAAGAAGTCAAGTTTGTTGTTTTCAGTCAAGTAAGGTACAATACTATCGGGCATAGATTTGAAAATACTGCGCATGTCTTGGGCATGGACTTGAACCATTGAAAAGGTGAAAAGTGAAAATAATAGAAGTATTTTATTCATAAGGAGGGCTTTAATTGTAATAAAAGATTAGAAACTACAATTGAGATTTTAATTCATACTGAGCTGTGCCATCATAACGGCTGATAAGCCAGCAGTTTCCGTGCGAAGGCGGCTTTTTCCCAGATGAACGGGCTGAAAACCGTGAGCAATGGCATCCCTTACTTCATTGACAGAGAAGTCACCTTCTGGACCAATGAGGATGGTGATATCTTCTTCAGGAGACAACTGCTTCAGTTCTTCAAAGAAGTGAGTTCTGGGGATCTCTTCGTAACAGTGGGCTATAAATTTATGGCCTGGGCGAGGCATTCTGACGAAATCGTTGAAAGAAACCATTTCGTTTACCTGGGTTTTCCAAGCCTTATGACTTTGTTTTGTTGCTGCTATGACAATCTTATCTACACGGGATAACTTAACCAGTCTCCGCTCAGAAAACTGGCAATTGAGAAATGATATTTCGTCAACACCCACTTCCACCGCTTTCTCTGCCATCCATTCCATGCGGTCCATCAGTTTGGTTGGTGCAATGGCCAGATGAATATGACCAGGCCATTGACGCTCTTGAGGTAACACCTCCTTTACCTGATACATGCAGTGCTTGGTATGTGCCAAGGTCACTTCTGCCCGATAATAATTACCCTGGCCATCCATCAGCATCATTTCGTCACCACTCTTCAAGCGAAGCACGCGCATGGCATGCATAGCTTCGTCGTAAGGTAGTTCCTCACCGGTAGCTGCATCGGGTACATAGAAAAATCTTACTTCCTTCATCGGTTACTGCTATCTCCTTCTGTTGTGTTAATTTACTTGCAGAACTTAAGTCAATTAATGTTTTATCTCGCAAATGGGTTTCTTTTCAGGTTTGAACACCAGTGCAAATGAAATGCCGACAATAAGTGCAAACACTGCAAAGATAAACCAGCATGTCTGCCACTCACCTACCAGGAATCCACCTTCCCAATGGCAATAGGCGTTGACCACCTCACCTGCAGCCAATGTGCCGATGGTGGCTCCTATACCATTGGTCATCATCATGAACAGTCCCTGTGCCGAAGCCTTGATGCTGGGTTCACATTCCTGGTCAACAAAGATGCCACCCGAAACGTTGAAGAAGTCGAACGCCACACCATAGACGATACACGACAGTATGAAGAAGGTGACGCCTGGCATGGCAGGATTACCGATGCCGAAGAATCCGAAGCGGAACACCCATGCAAACATTGACATCAGCATGACGACTTTAATGCCGAAACGCTTCAGGAAGAACGGAATCATCAGGATGCAGAGAGCCTCGCTGACTTGCGAGATAGAGGTGAGCAGGGTGGCATTATTGGCAGCAAAGGTGTCGGCAAACTCCGTCATACCCTTAAAACTGGTGATGAACGGACCGGCAAAGCCATTGGTCACCTGTAGGCACATGCCCAGCAGTGCTGAGAAAATAAAGAACAGTGCCATCTGTTTGCGCTTGAACAGTTTGAAGGCATTCAGCCCCAGCGTTTCAGCCAGCGACACCTTGCCATCCTTCTTCTCCAGCTTACACTCCGGCAACGAGTAGCAGTAAGCGAACAATATAATGCTCAGTAGGCCTGAAACAAAGAACTGCATGTAAGTGTACTGGAATTTATGTGCATTATCTGCCAGCGTCATCGAAAAGGCTCCATCCTCCCAAACAGCACAATTGACAAACCACATGGTGGCAATGAAGCCCACCGTACCCAGTACTCTGATTGGCGGGAAGTCCTTCACAGTGTCCAACCCATTGTTTTTAAGAATGGTAAACGCTGTAGTATTGGCCAGTGCTATAGTAGGCATAAAGAAGGCAACACTCAGCGTATAGAGTGTAATGAACATCGACTTGTCAGCAATCTCATTACCAAACCCTGCCTGAACACCTATCCACCAACAGCCCAGCATGAAAGCACCAGCCATTAAGTGACAGAGTCCTAACAGACGCTGCGGCTGGATATACTTGTCGGCAACAATGCCCATGAGCGTGGGCATAAAGATACTTACTATACCTTGAATGGCATAGAACCATGATATTTTGTCGCCAATTCCGGCAATTCCCAGGTAGTTTCCCATACAGGTCAGATAGGCTCCCCACACAGCGAACTCCAAGAAGTTCATCACTGCTAAACGTACTTTCAGATTCATAGTCGTTATTTTTAATTATTAAGTAATCGGTTTGTTTTGATAATAAGCTCGGACGCCTTCGTCCTCTTCTCTTAACACAATACGCCCTGTAAGCCATTCCGTAAAGGGTTCCTCATGGAGAAGCGGGTGCACTCCTTCCATCCATCCTGATTGGAGCACCACTACGTGTTGAGTCAGGCATTGGCCGTCGGGCATCATTATTTCGTTCGAGGCTATCCGTCGTATTGGCTTGGCTTGTTTTTTCATCCTTTTTCTCTTTGCTGTGGAACCTGATAAGCTGTAGTTGGCTGATGAATAACATTCGGCGACTATTGGCATCCTCTTTGTTACCAGCGTTCAAATAGATGAAACCGCTCATCGACTTTAGTTTTTTGTCTTTCACAGTTGGCACACGAACCTGCGAGATGCCGGCTACTGACAGGTGGTTAACGGTCTGGATAGTACTGTCGCCCTCATACTTGGTAAGAATGCACACCACAGCATCACGCGACCCGCTCTGGTATATATAGTCCGACATGAACTGGAACATGAACGAATCTCCCTGATAGAACGAAGTATCCACCTTGATGGTAAAGTCGAAACGGTTCATGGCCGGATAGGGCATCAGCAGCATGTCGGTGGCTTCTGACCAGATGTTGGCTGTATCGCCCGAAGCACTGTACTGCGAGTAACGATTGATGTCACCGACACTGGCTCCCAAAGTCTTGGCTTCATCTGACAGTCGTTCGTTCACCTCTTTATATATATCGCGCAGGCGTTCCATATTTTTAAAATAGTACACCATTGATGAATCAAATTCTGCCTCGGTGATTTCATATTTCTTCAGAACGGCATAGAAGTATTTGGAGCGGTCAGCCTCACCAGCCTGCCCGTTACGCTGCTCTTTGGCTACAGCCTGCAACACATGATAGTCATACAGTATGTCCTCCATTTCGCCTGGTTGGATATACTCGGAAGGAACACGCGGCTTGCAGGCTATCATCATTAAGAGCAGCAGAGGCAATAGGCTAAGCTTCTTCATCGATAGTAGTTTCTTTCGCAGTAGTTTCTTTAATAGTATTATTATCACTCTTAAACGAAATTTCGCTGACTTCCTTGCGATAGAATAGCAACAGTAGTACAACGCCTACAGAGATGGCTGAGTCGGCAAAATTAAAAATAGGGCTGAAGAACACAAAAGGTTCACCACCCACCATGGGCATCCATTCTGGATATGTGGTGACGATGAGCGGGAAGTAGAACATGTCCACCACTTTTCCCATCAGGAAGGGAGCATAGCCCGTTCCGAAAGGTACGAAGTAGCTATGATAGGACTCTGAACTGGCGTTAAAGATTAATCCGTAGAATGCCGAATCGAAGATATTTCCTGCAGCTCCGGCCAACACCATCGACAGGCATACGATATATCCCCAGCGTGCTTGTTTCCGAGCCTGTTGCCAGATATACCATCCCAACACACCTACAGCCACTACACGGAACAGTGAGAGCACGAGTTTTGAACCAATCTCCATGCCGTAGGCCATTCCGTTGTTCTCAATGAACACAATCTTGAACCACGAGAGAATGTCAATCTGCTCGTGTAGCGTCATGTGAGTCTTGACCCAGATCTTGATGACCTGATCAATGATGAGGATGATTGCAACAATAGCTACTGCCATCCATCCCCGTCTTTTGATTCCAGAATCTGTTCTCACCTCTTGCTTCTTATCCCTTCCCGCTTACTTTTTGTCATTTTCTATTGCCAATCCACTATAGTCGACAGCTTACTTCTTGCCAGCCATCTTCGACTCTACGCTCAGCGTAGCGTGAGGCACGGCACGCAGGCGCTCCTTGGGAATCAATTTACCCGTAATGCGGTCAATACCGTACGTCTTATTTTCGATACGGGTCAGTGCACCCTTCAGTCCTTGGATGAACTTCTGCTGGCGCGAAGCCATCTGTATCAGTTCCTCTTTTGACTGCGTGACGCTACCCTCTTCCAGTGCTTTGTATGTGGGTGACGTGTCGTCAACATCGTTAGAGTCCTTGTTCATCAGGGCACTCATCATCTGGTCATAGTCACGCTTGGCCAGTGCCAGCTTTTCGTTGATAATCTCACGGAACTCTTCCAGTTCTTCGTCCGTGTAACGCGTTTTTTCTGCCATAATCAGTTAGTTTTTAGTTATCTTTATGTTCAGTTTGAAGTCGTCAAATTCCACCTCAGCTCCGTCGTTGGCAGCTATCAGGATAACATCAGCCAACACCTGCGTCTTAATGTAGTCACCAAAGGCACTGACAGCAGCTTCTATTTCTGCATGGGGAGCCAACGTAATGTTAATGCGGTCGGTAATCTCCAAGCCACCTTCCTTGCGGAGGTTCTGCACACGATTGATAATCTCACGAGCCATACCTTCCTGTTTCAGTTCATCGGTCAACTCTATTTCAAGAGCTACGGTCAGGTTACCCTCGTTAGACACCAGCCATCCGGGTATGTCCTCGCTGATGATGTCCACGTCGGCAGCCTCAATGTTCACACTCTGCCCCTCAAGGACAATGCCGATGAAACCGTTGTTTTCCAGCTCTGCTATCTGCTCCTGACTCAGAGCATCAACGGCAGCAGCTACGGCTTTCATCTGCTTGCCGAACTTCTTACCCATAACCCGGAAGTTGCACTTCACCTTCTTCACCAGGATGCCGGCACCCTCCACGAAACGCAGCTCCTTGACGTTCACCTCGTTCATAATCAGGTCCTTCACAGCCTCAATGTGCTTGCGCTGTTCGTCAGTGGCAGGCACCATGATGGCCTGCAGCGGCTGACGCACCTTGATGTTCACCTTACGGCGCAGAGCCAGCACCATAGAGGTAATCTTCTGAGCCATCTCCATGCGGGCCTCCAGCTCATTGTCGATGACAGCATCATCAGCCACGGGGAAGCTGTCCAGGTGAACAGAATCCTTCTCGCCCCCAAGGTCCATATACAATTGGTCTGCAAAGAAGGGAGCAAACGGCGCAAGCAACTTCGCTACGGTTATAAGGCAGGTGTAGAGCGTCTCGTATGCCGAGCGTTTGTCGTCGCTCATCTCCTTGCCCCAGAAGCGTTTGCGATTCAGGCGTACATACCAGTTCGAGAGGTCGTCATTGACAAAGGCGTCAATCAGTCGGCCAGCCCTTGTGGGGTCGTAGTTGTCCAGTTCCTGAGTCACCTTCTTCACCAGCGTGTTCAGCGAGGACAGTATCCAGCGGTCTATCTCGGGCTTGTTCTGCTGTGAAGAAGCCACATTGCACTTCGGCTCCCAGCCGTCCACGTTAGCATAGAGAGCAAAGAAGGAGTATGTATTATATAAGGTACCGAAGAACTTACGGCGCACCTCGTCCACTCCCTCGGGGTCGAACTTCAGGTTGTCCCAGGGTTCTGAGTTAGTCATCATATAGAGGCGCACAGCATCGCTGCCGTACTTCTCGATCATATCGAAGGGATTGACAACATTGCCGACATGCTTCGACATCTTATTTCCTTTAGCATCGAGCACCAATCCGCTGGAAATCACATTCTTAAAGGCCACAGAGTCGAATATCATCGTAGCGATGGCATGCAGTGTAAAGAACCATCCGCGGGTCTGGTCGACACCTTCGTTGATGAAATCGGCAGGGAAGGCTTCGTTCTTGTCGATTAAATCACGGTTTTCAAACGGATAGTGTATCTGCGCGTATGGCATCGAACCTGAGTCGAACCATACGTCAATGAGGTCGGTCTCACGCTTCATCTTCTTACCGCTTGGCGAGCAGAGGAAGATATAATCCACATACGGGCGGTGAAGGTCTATTTTGTCGTAGTTCTCCTGATTCATATCGCCAGGCACAAAGCCTTTCTCCTTCAACGGATTGCTTTCCATGAAGCCAGCTTTGACTGACTTCTCTATCTCGTTATACAGCTCCTCCACTGAGCCGATGCAAATCTCCTCACCGTCCTCCGAGCGCCAGATAGGCAGCGGTGTGCCCCAGAAGCGTGAACGTGAGAGGTTCCAGTCGTTCAGGTTGTCGAGCCAGTTGCCGAAGCGGCCCGTACCCGTCGACTCGGGTTGCCAGTTGATGGTCTTGTTCAGCTCCGACATACGCTCCTTCTTGGCCGTGCTCTTGATAAACCATGAGTCCAACGGATAGTACAGCACAGGCTTGTCCGTACGCCAGCAGTGGGGATAGTTGTGCGTGTGCTTCTCTATCTTGAACACCTTGTTCTGAGCTTTCAAGTCCATGCAGATGGAGATGTCCAAGGTCTCGTCCTTGTCGGTCAGCGTGTCATCGTAGGCATTCTTCACATAACGACCTGCAAACTTGTTCCATTCGTCGACGTTGACGTAGTTCTTCACGAACTCCGGGTCAAGGTCGTCAATGACGAAATACTTACCCTGCAAGTCCACCACGGGACGCTCCTGTCCTTTCTTGTCAATCAGCACGATGGGGCAGATGCCGGCTTTCTTGGCCACAAAAGCATCGTCGGCACCGAAATTGGGAGCGATATGCACGATACCGGCACCGTCCTCAGTAGTCACATAGTCGCCGGGAATTACACGGAAAGCATCGCCCATGGGCTTGATAGCAGGCATCAGCTGCTCATACTCCATGCCGACGAGGTCGGCACCCTTATAGCGGGCTACAATGCGATAAGGTATCAGCTTGTCGCCCTTCTTGTATTCCGGCATCTCGCCACCGTCGGTGATGCAGCCCTCGGCGGGCAGATAGGCATTCAGACGAGCCTCGGCCAGCACCAGCGTCACCTTGTCGGCGGTATAGGGGTTGTAGGTCTCCACGGCCACATAGTCAATCTTCGGACCTACGCAGAGTGCAGAGTTAGCGGCCAGTGTCCACGGCGTGGTGGTCCAAGCCAGGAAGTACGGTGTGCCCCACCCTGTCATCTCCTTCTTCGGGTTCTTCATCCTGAACATTGCCGTACAGGTGGTGTCCTTCACGTCACGATAGCAGCCCGGCTGGTTCAGCTCATGGCTCGACAGTCCGGTACCTGCCGCAGGCGAATAGGGCTGGATGGTGTAGCCTTTATAGAGCAGACCTTTCTCATAGAACTGCTTCAGCAGCCACCACAGCGTCTCAATGTATTTGTTGTCGTAGGTGATATAGGGGTTGTCCAAGTCTACGAAGTAACCCATCTTCTCGGTCAGCTCACGCCATTCGGCAGTAAACATCATCACGTTCTCGCGGCACTTGCGGTTGTAGTCCTCGGTCGAGATATAGCGCGCTGACTCCTTGTTGTCAATGTCGGCCTTGGTGATGCCAAGTTCTTTCTCCACGCCCAGCTCCACGGGCAGTCCGTGGGTGTCCCAGCCGGCCTTGCGCTTCACCTGGAAGCCCTGCATGGTCTTGTAGCGGTTGAACGTATCCTTTATCGAACGTGCCAGCACATGGTGAATACCGGGATGACCGTTAGCTGAGGGAGGTCCCTCGAAGAATACAAACTGGGGGCATCCTTCGCGCTCCGTCACGGAACGCCAGAACACGTTTTTCTCTTTCCACATCTGCAGCACGTCATTGTTCGTCTGCGTCAGGTTCAAGCCGTTATGCTCGGCAAATCTCTTCTCCATATATTTAGATGTAATTTATTTACCTTATTATTATTGACGTGCAAAGGTAAGCATTAATTTTCATTCAGCCAAATATTTTGCCCCACAACTTTATTCTGTTACTTACAGAAGGACGATAGCACGATGATTATTGAAAAAATATTTGGTTTTTCGGTCTATAACTATTAACTTTGCAGCCATATTATACACATTATCACCGTTATTATTTATGATTATAAACCATTCTACGGAGCGTGTGTTCCAAATTTTCAAGGAATTAAATCAGATTCCACGCCCTTCTCATCACGAAGAACTGATAGCCGACTATTTATGCCAGTTTGCCGAGCGTCTGCATCTTGACTATCTGCGTGACGCCCAGAATTGTGTCGTCATCCGCAAACCAGCCACACTGGGACATGAAAGTGCAGAACCCGTCGTACTGCTTAACCACATGGACATGGTCTGCGTAGGAATGTCCGATCCGCTTCACGATCCTATTGAAGCCTACATAGACAACGGATGGATGAAGGCAAAAGGCACCTCACTGGGAGCCGACAATGGTATTGGCCTGTCGATGGCATTAGCAGTGCTGGAGAGTTCCGATATACCGCATGGACCGCTTGAGGTTATCACCACCACGAATGAGGAGGATGGCATGTCGGGTGCTGCCAATCTCAGTAAAGATTTCATCCATGGAAGAAGGGTAATCAACCTTGATTCAGAAGATTACGACACCATTACAACCGGAGCGGCAGGTGCTTGTCTGCAGTTTCACCGCATTCCTTTGAAACGTTTACCCGCTCCGGGCGGTAAGCGTCGTTGGTATCGCATACGGTTGGAGGGTGGACTCGGCGGCCACTCTGGGGTCGACATCAATAAAGGCCGCTGTTCAGCGGTTGTGCCTGCCTGGGCACTTCTTGCTGCCATCTATAACGAATTCAACTTCGATGTGGCTTCCATTCATATCGGAGAAGCGAATGCTTCAATAGCCTCTTCAGCAGAAATTGTTATCACCATCCCCTCCGGTGAAGCCTCCGAGTTTGTGAAAAGCCAGCAGGAGCAAATGAACCAGTGGCTACACGAGGAATATCCTCAGGATAACGGAATGAGATGTACAATAGAAAAATGCCAACGTCAGGATACCGTTATCAGTTTCGAAGCTATCGAAACGCTCATGACTTGTCTGGAGCAGATACAACAGGGCGTGGTGAAGATGAGCGACATCATGAAAGACACCGTGGAGACCTCAAACAATGTGGGGCGTGTTGTGACCGAAGACGACTGCATATTCGTTTCAACCCACACTCGCAGTTTTATTGATGCAGAGATGGAACAGCTGAGCCGGCAGATTGCTGACGTCTTCAAAAATGCAGGAGCTACGTCAGAAATCGTGATGTCAGCCCCTGCATGGCAAGAGGACCAGCACTCAGCGTTTCTCCAATTGACCAGCGATACGTTCATGGATGTCTTAGGCTGGAGGCCACGCATGGTTGCCATGCACTTCGTACTGGAAGCCGGTTTCTTTGTGCAGAAATATCCGGGCATACAAATTGCCAGCATTGGACCACGCATCGTAGAGCCCCACTCTACCAGCGAACGCCTGCAACTCAGCACAGTTGATGACATTTGGAATGTTCTGTTGGAACTGCTCCAGCGCCTCGCTATAAAGTAAACTCGCCGAGTTTGCCGACCAAATTCGCCGAGTTTGCCGACCAAATTCGCCGAGTTTGCCGACCAAAGTCGGCGAGTTTGCCGACCAAATTCGCCGAGTTTGCCGACCAAAGTCGGCGAGTTTGGTTTCACTTTTAGGCTGGATGAGTCTGTTAGGTGACCTGAATGACGCTTCGACGGAGTAAGGAAAAGCATCAGAAATATGACAGACAGTTTGGTCAGCTCGTTTTTTTTTCGTACCTTCGCAACCTATTATGAGTAGAAAGAAGAAATCATTACCACTGCTGGAGCGTGTGACCATCACCGACTATGCCGCTGAAGGCAAGGCCGTTGCAAGGGTCGACGACATGGTGGTCTTCGTCCCCTGGGCAGTGCCCGGCGATGTCTGCGACCTGCAGGTGCGCCGTAAGAAACATTCGTTCATGGAGGCAGAAGTGGTGCGTTACCATGAGCAGAGCAGTCGCCGGACATTGCCTTTCTGCCAGCACTTCGGCGTGTGTGGAGGCTGCAAGTGGCAGCAAATTCCGTATGAGGAGCAGTTACGCATGAAGCAGCAGCAGGTCTATGACCAGTTGACGCGCATCGGCAAGGTGGAACTGCCTGAGTTCCGGCCAATATTAGGCAGCGTGAAGACGCAGGAGTATCGTAACAAACTGGATTTCGGCTGCGCCAACAAGCGTTATCTGACCAATGACGAGATTCGACAGTTGCCTCACGACGAGAGACAGAGCCTGAAGGACCAGCCCGCCATAGGTTTCCACATAACGGGAGCCTTCGACAAGATTCTTCCTATCGAGAAGTGCTGGCTGATGGACGGTTTGAACAATGAAATCCGTAATGAGGTGCGCGACTATGCTGTGGAGCACTGCCTGAGTTTCTTCGACCTGCGTCAGCAGGTGGGACTGTTGCGTGACGTCATCCTGCGTAACTCAAACACTGGTGAGTGGATGCTCATCCTGCAGTTTCACTATGACCACTCGACAGAAGAGTGCCTGCAGGAAAGCAACCGTCAGGCGCTGGCGCTGATGGCGCATCTGGCCGGAAGATTCCCGCAGATAAGTGCCCTGCTCTACTTAGACAACCAGAAGTGCAACGACACTATTGGCGACCAGGAGATAAAGGTGTTCCGTGGAAACGACCACATTATTGAGACCATGGAAGACCTGCGTTTCAAGGTGGGACCAAAGTCGTTTTACCAGACCAACACAGAGCAGGCATACCATCTGTATAGTGTGGTGCGAGAGTTGGCATTCAATGACCTTATTATTAATAATAGTACAGACGGAACAGACCATCAGCCGCTGATTTACGACCTTTATACCGGCACTGGCACCATTGCCAACTTTGTGGCACGAAGGGCACGTCAGGTCATTGGCATCGAATATGTACCCGAAGCCATAGAGGACGCCAAGGTGAATTCCCGACTGAACGGGATAGACAACACGTTGTTCTATGCCGGTGACATGAAGGACATTCTGACCGATGAGTTTATCCATGAGCACGGCCGTCCCGACGTCATCATCACTGACCCGCCACGTGCCGGCATGCACCCCGACGTGGTGAAAACCATACTGAGGGCCGCTCCTGAACGCATAGTTTATGTCAGTTGCAATCCTGCCACTCAGGCTCGTGACCTTCAGCTGCTTGACGAGACCTACAAGGTGATGGAAGTGCAGCCTGTAGACATGTTCCCCCACACCCCACATGTGGAGAATGTGGTGCTGCTGGCCAGACGATGATGCGTAAAATCTACAAATACTAAAACATGAAAATCATTGTAACACTGTTCATGATGGCCTTTGCTCTGACTGCCACTTCACAGGAACGGGATCAGAAGAAGACTATTATTACCCTGCCCCAATGGGTGAAGGATATCAAACTGAGTGGTTATGGCATTGTCCAGTACCAGGGCGAAGACAGGGAAGGCGGCAAGCACAACGAGTTCAACTTGCGACTTGTCAGGCTATCATTGGACGGAAAGTTCAGCGACTTCCAGTGGAAACTTCAGTTTCAGGCCAACGGCAACACCTCTACGCAGGGCAGCAGCCCACGGCTGGTGGATCTCTGGGGAGAGTGGCAGCCTAAGGACTACTTCCGCGTGAAGGTAGGACAATTCAAGCGCAGCTTTACCTTAGAAAACCCTATGCATCCTATAACCCAGGGTTTCTTCAGCTACTCACAAGCCATCACCAAGCTGGCAGGCATGAACGACCGCACGGGCGAACACGCATCAAACGGCCGCGACATTGGTGTGCAGATACAGGGCGACGTGCTGAAGAATGGCAACGGTCGGAACCTGCTGCACTACCAGATTGGTGTGTTCAACGGTGAAGGTATCAATCGCAAGGATGCCGATAACCGCAAGGACATCATTGGTGGCGTATGGGTAATGCCTGTCAAAGGCATGCGCGTGGGAGTCTTCGGCTGGACCGGTTCCCACGTCATCAATGGCGAGAGCATTGGCAAGAACCGATATGCACTGTCGGCCGATTACCAGACCGAGAGCGACTGGACCTTCCGGACGGAATATGTACACAGCCAGGGACTAGGATATAACGGCAGCGACTTCTTAGGAAACAGGGCTGACGCCTTCTATGCATTGTGCATAACTCCCGTCATTTCGAAAAAACTGTACGTCAAAGCCCGTTATGACCTGTATCGTGAGAACAAGGAGTGGAGTCAGTCGAAGGCATACTATGAGATTGGTGCCAACTACATTTTCAACAAGCACCTGCAGTTAAACATTGAGTATGCACGGGTGAACAACCGTACAGCAAGCAAGCACAACTACAACATGGTGGATGTGCAGTTCAGCATTAAGTTCTGAAAACGAGGGAATGAATCATTGGCTTCTTCCTGCTTAATGACGGAACTTCCGCATCAAGGCATTCCACAAGTGGGTCTTCTGACGAAGGATATAGACGGAATAAGCCGTGCTGACAAGTGTCAGTGCGGCTTCCGTTGTCCAATAAAGCCACCCGTCTAACAGCAGTGACACAACGAAGGCTACCAGGCCGATGGACAGCAGTATAAAAGCATAGTGGACAATTGCGCTCGAGAAACGAAAGCCATATTGCCAGTATGCATAGCTGCCGACAATCAGAAGTTCCGCTACATGTGCTATGACAATGGCCATTCCCGTACCAAGAATCCCCCAATTGCGGTAACAAACAATGATGGAAGCCAGCAATACGACGAAGTAGGATGTTTCCAAAAACAGGTATGACAGCGAACGGCTGCGAGCCAGCGTTATATAGGATATGGGCACGGTAATCACCTTGAAATACATCGCCAACACTGCAATCTGGGCCATACCGACTACAGGCATAAACTTGTCAGTGAACAAAATCGGCACCAAGACGGGAAGCATTGAAAGCAGTAAAACCAGCATAGGCGCCAACAACAGTAGCGATACCTCCATCTGCTTGTTTGCCATCTCGTTAGTCTTAGCGATGTCTTTGTTGACTGCTGAAAGACGGGGAAAATAGTCGCTGTCCATAGCAGAAAAGGCAATGCCGGCATACGAGATGGTTAACATATAGCCAACATTGTAGAGTCCGACATCGTTCAGGCTGCCTTCTACATTCAGGAATACCCGTATAAGCATCTCCGTGGCACTGCCTATAGCTGCAGACAGGACAAAGGCAGTGCCAAGTTTTATCATGCTGGCCCCATGCTTCAAATGGCTCCGTGTGAACTTCAGCCGTAAAGGACGGCAACGATAACTGTAAGCAACGGTGACCAGCATCGCAAGAAAAGCCGTCAAAACGATGGCAGGGACAACACCCGACTGATGGAACATATAATAAAGAGGCACTGATATCAGTACAGAAACTATTGCCGTGTACACTTGCACACGAGCCAGGTGTCCTATTTCCCGCGTAGCTTTAAGAATGGCCGTCTCACCGCCAGTTATGGCAGACAGTGCTACGGCAAACGCCAGAAAGGCATAGTGCAGCGTATGGTCACCCCAGGTAAATGAGAACGCATTCATCAAGGGACTGATAAACAGGCAGAACAAGAATCCTAAAGCAGCTGCTATCAAACTCCATAAACGGATAATCTGAATATAGTAGTCTATCATTTCGGGGTGCTGCTTTTCATAATATTCAGAAAGTCTGGGCACCGCCCCGAAAGAAATTCCCATATTCGTGCACTGAGAGGCAAAGTTCTGCACCGACAGCAGTAGCGCATTAAATCCTACGCCATCTGTCCCTATGAGCAAGGCCATGAACTTATTACGTACAAGACTGATTGCCATGACAATGCCTTGTATGCCGCCGAACAGGCTCGTGTACTTAAGTATATGTCTGTATTCGCTGTTACTCTTGTCGTTCATGAACTAAACATATAACGCAGAAACCGCGTATTTATTTTGTTCCACTGAAACAAGAATTTGCAGGCTAGCATTGAAACTGTTAGCACAAGCATGCTTTCTGCAGTGGAAGAAAAGTAACTCTCTGTTTCAGAAATCAATGTATTTATTCGTTATTTCAATTAAAATGTGTAACTTTGCAGAAAATTACAAAAAGCAAAATACATCATGGCCTACTCTAAGCAAACGTCTCTTGAAAAATGGAAAGACGGGATATCCTATGAAGTGGCATTCTGGAATAATGTCTATCGTTGGAAACACACCTATGAAGGGATGATGGGTTGGTCCCTTTATGGGAAGTGCATTGAGTTGGAGCAATTTGATGCTAACCACTATCTAAGCAACATATCATCACCAAAAATCCTGGATGTCGGTTGTGGGATGAGTTATGCAACGGGTAACTTTATAAAACGAGGAGACGGCTTGAAGGAGGTAGAAATACATTATGTAGACCCCTTGGCATCCCATTTTAATAAAATCCTTCACCGCTACCACAGGCCACTGCCCGCCATAGAATTCGGTATGGCAGAATATCTTTCGGCATTCTATCCGAATCATGACATTGACCTTGTCATCATGCAAAACGCTCTCGACCATTCTGCTGATCCCCTCAAAGGCATCTTCGAGGCCATTGACATTCTCAAGCCAGGGGGCATACTCTACCTGAATCATCATCCAAACGAGGCAGAGATAGAACACTACAAAGGGTTTCACCAGTATAATATTTCACAAAATGCTGATCAACTCATTATATGGAACAAGAAACAGCACTGGAACATCAACACACTGGTAGGGTCATTCGCAGAAGTAACCACCTCTGTTCATAATAACGGACATATCATTGCCGTCGTCAGGAAAAAAGCGGATGTGCCTGCTGACATGCTCAGTAACAAGAAAGACTTGTGTGAGCTTGCAGAACAACTGATAACCGTTGCCAGCAATCAGAGTGTTTTCTCGGCATGTAGACAAACGTGCAGATATGTTTATTATAACACGGTGCAATTCTTCGCTCAGGCATTGCCGTGGAAAGTAAAGATGGCTGTTAAACGATTTATAAAGCAAGCATAGTGCAATACATGAGACTCAGCATCATCATTCCCGTCTATCAGGTAGAAACCACACTTGACCGATGTGTAAGCAGCGTCATGGCACAAGCCGTCAGCGACATGGAAGTCATCATCGTTGACGACGGCTCTACAGACAACAGTCCGAGGCTTTGTGACCAATGGGCACAACGTGATGCACGCATTCATGTCTTACACAAGAGAAATGGTGGATTAAGTGATGCCCGTAATGCAGGAATAAGAATGGCCACAGGTCAGTACATTACATTCGTTGATTCTGATGACTATCTGGAACTGGATACCTACCAGCCTCTGCTAAGTCTGCTGGCTGAACACCCTGACTTTGACATCGTAGAATATCCTGCCAAACTGTTTGATGGTTCTGACAAGGAGCAGTTCCTTTCGTTTGCCAATAATACTTATCTGTCTGCTTCCAGCTATTGGAATGAAACTGCTGCTTATCAACATGCTTATGCTTGTAACAAGATTTTTAAAAAAGAATTGTTCAAGAATATCAACTTCCCTGTCGGCAGAGTGTTTGAGGACATATACACTCTGCCTCTGCTGTTAAAACAGGCTCATAAAGTAGCTACCAGCGCCAACGGCTGCTATCACTATTGCTACAACCCTCATGGAATCACAACAATGTCTGGTGCCGAGTCATGGCGGATGCTATTAGAGGCTCATATCAACATTCTCAATATGCCTTTCTTTCAGTCACGGACAGACGATTATCTGAAACATTTACTGAATATTGAACTGTTTACATATGAGTTGACAAACGACGACACAATTATACAAAAAATACATTTTCAACATCCTGATGATATTAAGTCATTGATAAATAACTTTATAGGTACACGTCTCTTATGCAAAGTGAACAGAATTTTCCGACAAATAGTAGTGCGCCGTTCGTAACCTTCATCATTACCTACTACGATCTTCCCGTACAGATGCTGTGTCAGTGCATAGACAGCATTCTTGCACTCAAGCTGCAATCTGAAGAACGAGAAATCATTGTTGTAGACGACGGTTCAAAGGTCAGTCCTGTTAATGCACTCATGCAGTATGGCGACCAGATTGTCTATGTCAGACAAACCAATGGCGGCCTTAGTGTCGCTCGTAACCGGGGCATCGAGCTGGCGCATGGCGAGTACCTGCAGTTTGTAGATGCCGATGACTGGCTCGTCCGTGCCGGCTATGACCACTGCCTTGCTATTGTACGCCGACAGCCAACAATAGATATACTTATGTTTGACAAGACCGACGACCCTACACTGACGAATCAACCATATAACGACAAGGCTGTAGCTGTGCTCAGTGGAACTGAATTGATGCGAGGGCACAACATTCACGGTACGGCTTGGGGATACATGTTCAGACGGCAAGTGCTCGGACAGCTGCGCTTCACACCAGGCATCTTCCATGAAGACGAGGAGTTTACACCATTGTTACTTCTACGTACCGAGCAGGTTGCCGTAACTGAAGCGAAAGCCTATTACTACCGTTTGAGACACCATTCTATTACCAACAGCGACACGGATGATGCCCGACGTCAGCGACTGAGTGATTGTCATGGTGTCATTGTCCGCCTTCATCAGCTCTGCAGTAGTCTGCCTGTCAGCGACAGTCAGGCACTCAGCCGCCGTGTGGCTCAGCTTACCATGGACTATATCTACCAGATGATTATCCAGGGTACTAAGAGACAAGAAGTGGAACAACTGATAGCAGAGCTCTATGACGAAGGGCTTTTCCCCCTACCCGACCGTAATTACACCGTGAAATACAACTGGTTCCGCCGCATGTCGGCCACTAAAGCCGGACGTACCTTACTCATTCATCTATTGCCTTTGTTGAAGAAAGAGCGCTAAGCCATGAAAATACTTCTCATCAACGAATGCAGCAATCTGCACACTACCCTGGCGAAGGGGCTCAAGCAACTGGGACACCAGGTGACAACACTGTCAGGAGGTAATGGATGGCGGAACTTCCCACGTGATATTTCGCTCGTCCGACACAATTCCTCTCACCTTGACGGACTACGCTACTTGGTACGCCTCTATAGTCTATTGCCGCAATTGCGCCACTACGATGTTATACAAATAAACAATCCCATATTCCTCGACTTGCGTGCCGAACGTCTGTTCAGCATCTATCGATACTTGAGACGACACAACACCTGCATGTTCATGGGGGCTTTCGGAACCGATCACTACTGGGTTAAAACATCTTCCGACTGCCATACGTTCCGCTATAGCGACCACAACTTCGGACCACAACTCCGCCATGACCAGGCAGCACTTACTGACAGGGCAGAATGGCTTGGTACAACCAAAGAGCGTCTTAATACCTATATAGCTAAAGACTGCGATGCCGTCATTCCTTGTCTCTATGAGTATTGGGCGAGTTACCACCCCTGCTTTCCCAGCAAAACCCAGTTCATTCCATTGCCTATAGCCATGCCACAGCAGCTACTGCCAGACATCCATGATGTACCATCTACCGTGCGAATCTTCATTGGCATTGACCGGGAGCGCTCTGCCTACAAAGGTACTGACATCATGCTGGAAGCGGCCAAGGCTATTGTCTCGCGCTACCCACATCGTTCAGAACTCCGCATTGTCGAGTCGGTGCCGTTCGACGAGTATCAACATATGATGGATACAAGCGATGTCCTGCTCGACCAGCTCTACAGCTATACTCCTGGCATGAATGCCCTGCTGGCTATGTCAAAAGGTATTGTGGCTGTTGGAGGGGGAGAACCCGAGAACTACGAAATACTTGGCGAAACAGAACTGCGACCTATTGTCAACGTACAGCCCAATTATGAGAGTGTCTATCATGAGCTTGAACAGTTAGTGCTTTATCCTGAACGCATACCACAGCTGAAGCATCAAAGCATCGAATACGTTCGGCGCCACCATGAATACATCAAAGTGGCTCGTCAATACGAACAACTCTATATGTCCTACTTGCATCCATAGTATTTCTTAATAAATACAAGTTTTTATGGAGTTTTCTTGGCAGTTACGGTTTAATTGGCTATCTTTGCCAGTAGATTATATCTTATACATTTTACTAAACAAATAATTATTATGAAAGAACTGAAAGGAACAAAAACAGAAAAGAACCTGCAGGAAGCATTTGCAGGAGAGTCGATGGCACGTAACAAGTATTCGTACTGGGCATCAAAAGCCAAGAAGGACGGCTACGTGCAGATAGCTGCCATCTTTGAGGAAACGGCTGCCAACGAGAAAGAGCACGCCAAGTTGTGGTTCAAGTTGCTGGAAGGTGGTGCTATCAAGGACACTGCCTCGAATCTGGAGGCTGCTGCCGGCGGTGAGAACTTTGAGTGGACGGACATGTATGCCCGCATGGCACGCGAGGCACGCGAGGAGGGCTTCCCTGAGATTGCCGAGAAATTTGAGGGCGTGGCCGCCATCGAGAAAGCCCACGAGGAGCGCTATCGCAAACTGTTAGACAACATCAGGAAGGAACGTGTCTTCTCCAAGGACGGCGATGTAATCTGGCAGTGCGCCAACTGCGGTCATATTGTTATCGGCAAGAAGGCCCCTGATGAATGCCCCGTCTGCAACCATCCGCAGTCATACTTCCAAGTGAAGGCAGAGAACTATTAATGGATTTAGAGCAACGCATAGTAAGGCGATTCGGTCGTGCCGTCGTCCAATACGGACTGATAGCTGACGGTGATCGCATACTGGTGGGCCTGTCGGGTGGCAAAGACTCGCTGTGCCTCTTGGAGCTACTGGCCCGAAGAGCCCGGATTCAGCGTCCGGCCTTCGAGGTAGTAGCTCTTCATGTGCGCATGGAAAACATCAGCTATGAGAGCGATACCAGTTATCTGAAGCAGTTCTGTGACCGTTTGAGTGTTCCCCTACACGTTGTGAACACACGGTTTGACGCACCTTCGGAAGGTCAGAAGACGAAGCCCGTTTGCTTTCTCTGTTCCTGGATGCGGCGCAAACAGCTGTTTAACACGGCTCAGGAGTTGGGCTGTAATAAGATTGCGCTGGGGCATCATCAGGACGACATCATACACACGGCACTGATGAACCTCTTCTTCCAGGGACACTTCTCGACAATGCCAGTACGACTGCAAATGCGGAAAATGCCACTGACCATCATTCGCCCGCTATGTTTAGAGCACGAAGCAGACATTAAGGCATACGCACAGCAGCAACAATATCTAGAACAGAAAAAGCGTTGCCCCTACGAACGGGATTCCAACCGCACCACCATGCGTCTGGTCTTTGAGCAGATGGATACAATGAACGGGGAAACGCGCTACAGCATTTGGAACGCGTTGGAACGTGAAGACAAGTTGATTGAAGACAAGGAGGAATGAGAAAATAGCATCTATAGATGAATGTACACCGTGTAGCGCAGCACAACTACCAACACCACCATCAACACTTCCACGCGCCGATTAATGCTGATGGCTCGCTGCATGTCGGCAGTAGACAGCGGACGGTCGTTGTTTCCTATAAAGGGTTTGTCGAATAATTCTCCGAAATATGTATGCGGACCGCCGAAGCGACAGTTCAGGATGCCAGCCAGTGCGGCCTCGGGATAACCGCTGTTGGGACTATCCTGCTCGCGGCCATACCATGTGACGAACGGCAACAGGCTGAAACGCCATGTAACAGTCATCATCAGTAAGGCCGTAATGCGCGCCGGCAAGTAGTTTGCCAAGTCGTCAATATGGGCGGAGCACCAACCAAAGTCGCCATAGCGTACTGTACGATAACCTATCATGGAGTCGAGCGTATTCACCATCTTATAAGCCATCATGCCAGGTACGCCCAACAGAAGATACCAGAACATAGGGGCCACCACGCCGTCACTCAGGTTCTCTGACAATGTCTCAAGCGCTGCCTTGCGCACTCCCTGTTCTGTCAGTTGCGACGTATCACGCCCAACGATGCGGGCTACTTGCCGCCGTCCTTCGTCCAACGAACGGTCGAGAGCAAGGAACACCCCTCTGACCTCACGGACTAACGTCGTACCGGCCAGACAGTAGAACACCAGCACTGCTTGCACACCCATGCTTAGGAACACGTTGACGGTGTAAAGCCAGTCTACTAAATAAAAGCAGCCCATATAGACTGCAGCTATTAACACAACAGCAGTAAAGGCTCCTTTCACCTTTCGAAAGCGTCCAAGGTTCAGCCAACGCTCGAAGGATGCAATGATTTTTCCGAACCAGACAACAGGATGCGGCAGCCATGCGGGGTCGCCTAAAAGTAGATCGGCTAACCAACCGACGAGGAAGATGAGTATTGCTTTCATGCTAATAGTGTCTGTACAATTCGTTCGGCAGTGCGCCCGTCCCATCGGTCGGGCAGTGAACCTTGTTTCCAACGCCCTTGAACCATGTCCGTCAATGCGGTGCGCAGCAGGTCTGCATCTTCGCCCACCAGCACGTTAGTACCCACCTTGACAGTGTCCTGATGTTCGGTGTAACTGTTCAGTGTAATACATGGAACATTATTAAAGGTTGCTTCTTCGGCCACATTGCCTGAGTCTGTAATGACACCCAGGGCATGGCTCGTCAGATAGCCGAACTCCAGATAAGACAAAGGGGCAACGATGGTCAGGCTGTGTTGCAACTTCAGTACGGTCTCGGCAGCCAGACCGCGCAAGGGTGCTATGACGCGATGTTTGCCAGCGGCTTCACTGATGGCCGTCAGCATGCGCTGCAAGTTCTCTTTGTCGGCCAGTAAAGCCCTTCTGTTCAGTGTCAGTACCAGATAGGGGTCTTCACCCAGGAAGTCGGGGCGTTGCCAACGGTTTCTGCTGTGTCGCAGCGAGTCCATCAGTATGTTTCCCACCATGTATATCTTCTGCAACTCGGCACCTTCACGCGTGGCTATGCTGCTGGCGCCCACTCCTGCCGTAAACAGCAAGTCGCTGAGTCCGTCAATGACCAGCCGGTTAATTTCCTTCGGCATGTGGATGTCGAACGAGCGCGTGCCTGCCACCAGATGGGCCAGGCGGAGTCCGCGCTTCTTGGTGACGATGGCTGCGGCCATGGTGGATGCCAAGTCGTCGACAACAATAACAGTATCGGTGGAATGTTGTTCCAGATAGCGTTCAAACTTTGCCATCACCAGACCGGTCAGCTCGTTAAGATTTTCACAGCCGACACCTAAACAGACATCGGGCTGGGGCATCTGCAGGTCATTGAACAAAGACGGTTCCAGCGTTGGGTCGTCAGCACTGCCTGCATACACTAGCTGATAGCTAATGCCATCGGTGCGGTTAATAGCTCTAATGATAGGAGCTACTTTTACAAAATTGGGACGTGCCCCCGTGAAGATGCATACTTTCTGTTCCACGTCTGCAAAGGTACGAATTAGTGAGAACAATACAAAATAAAAAGAAAAATAAATTTACCCCATTCGGAAGTACACAAAGATGAATGAGAAGTATAGCTGGGCTGCAAGCACGTAGAACAGCAGCAACGGAACAAAATGGTGCAAACCGGAGAGCAGAGAGTTGTAGACATCTGCCAGAGACGCATAGGTGCCCGCCACCGTACCATAAACGATGCCGGCCGACAGCAGTCCGAAAGCCACGACGGGAACGATGCTGGCCGAAAAGGGCGAAGGCCACAACGTACCACTGGCAGACAACAGGACGGCATGAGGCATCACTGTCAGCACCAGGACGATTCCCGTATAGCATATGACAAAAGCCGCCGTCAGCAACAGCCCACGCCGTTCGCGGTAGGACTGTGGTTTCCGCAGCAGCCCGCTATTGCGGAAACACCCCCACCCCATAGCCCCCAGCAGAAGCCATACCAGCACCGGAGTGGCCAACATGTCGCTATAATGCCCCATGAACCAGCGCACGCCTTCCTCGGACAGCAGGGAACGTACTCCGCTCACCGGAACAGCAGCACTCCATATCCATGAGAGAAAAATCAGCAATAGCTGTGCCGCCAACAATGTCATGGCCACATAGGGCAGCAGTCGTTTATTCCACATCGGGCATCAGGTTATCGATGTCGAGAATACGTAGCTCAAGGGCTCGCACCACAAGACGGGTGGCATTGACACTCTCGCCGCTGGGGAAGAGCTTTTTAACCAGTTCGTTTTGCCGCTTTTCCAGGCTTTTCACGCCAAAGGGCATGCCGCGCAGTCCGGTTATCTGTTCTTTCGTATAGCCGAGAGCCAAATGCCGAAGGAAACGCTCGTCATACTCATCAATCTCGTAGTCTATCAGAGCTTCCTGGCGGGCCAGCTGTGACGATACGGCATGCTTAAATCGTTCTACAATCTTCTGAAGGATGGGTTCGTTGAACACCAGCTGCTTACCCTCCATGACGGCACGTACGTCGGCACGCGTCAGCAGTTCGCCACTCTTCAGGATGATACCGTCGGCACCGGCATCGAGCACGTCTACCCAGAGTTTCTCGTTCAGTATTTCGCCCGTAAAGATGAGTATCTTCACCTGCGGATAGCTCTCCTTGGTGTGCCGGCAGATTTCAACGCCTACCGTGGTAGATCCGCCCAGCCCCAAGTCGAGCAGCACTAGGTCGGGCTGTTGCTGCTTGATAAGTCGCCAGTAGGCCACCTCGTCTGCAGCCGTTCCAATGACTTCTGCCTCCGGAATCTCGTTGCGTATGATGCCTTCCGTGCCTTTCAGTTCGAGGGGCACATCCTCTACAATAATCAGCTTAAAGTTGTCCATTGTATCTCGGTAGTATAATGTTAGTTTTCCCATTTTCTATTCTGATGCCACAGCCGCGGCGATGGGTGGCTTCACCATGGTCGCGTGCTATCTGCCGGCAAAGCAGGTAGTCGAAAGTAGTGCGCGGTGTGGTATTCACCGTAAACAGAACGTACTGCTCATCCTTGGCAGACGATGTGACAATGTCAGCGGCTGCACTTTTATCGACAGTCACGTTCAACAGTTCGAAGAGATAGCTTAACAGGTTCTCGTCACCCAGCACGGGCTGTCCGTAAAGTTCCGTCTTCCGGACATGAATTGTCACCTGCTCTGCCTGACGGGCAGCCTGAAGACTTAAGAGACCATACAGTTCGCGATAGTAGCTGGTCACTTCGTGCAGTGAACCAATGTCTCCACCATCCACCAATTGCCGGATACGGCTGGGATAGTACATCGTTTCGTGCTTCAAGGCAGACAGGCAATTGTCGAGTACGTTGTTGACGACGTGAAGCTTGCTCTCCTCCAGTTCGGCACGCCTCAGCTCATCGTCAGCCATCTCAATGTTCTCTAACTGCAAGCGTTCCCGTCGATGACGGCTGTAGAGCCTATGCCGGTAATAAAGCATGTAGTATGCCGGAACTATCAGCAGCAGAGTGACAATCAGCAGAATGACTGCAATTCGTTTGTTCTGCTGCGACTCCTGCATCATGCGGCAGTAGTCTGGCAGCGTATTGTCTGCCGACAGCTCCTTGAACAGCTGCGTATATACCTTATTATTATACGCGTAGAGTTGCCATTGGTGCAAAGCCAGGGCAGCCACAGCACTCTCGTTTCGGATGTCAAGAATGACCTGGTAGTTGATGTTTTCATTGTCGTGGAGCCATTGTATCTCGGATGGAGTTACGGTATTGTCGCCCTCGGCAGTCATCAACAGCCTGCCCTTAGGGTTGTCCTGCAGGTACTGCTGGTTCAGATACTTCAGGCACGAGTCTGCAAACTGAAGGGTTTGCTCATAGGTGCCGCGGATATTCGAGAAATAAGCAGAGTCGGCATAGATATGTGCCAAGTCCATGGGATTATGGGTGATGGATGATGGATTTGGAATGACAGCCGATGAATAACGGGAGGCTTCGGTTTGTGAAAAGGCGGTTCCAGCGAACAGCCAACATCCAATACCGACGAGCCAGCACCTGAGCATACCTTTTGGCAGTCGGAAAAAAAAGCGCGACCCTCTGCCCGGTTCGCTTTCAGCAGACAGCAGACAGACACTGAAGAGCCGGCTAATTTTCCGGTACTTCTCGATAATGCCCTTACAGTTCATGAGTCCGAAGCCGTGGGACTCCTGATTCTTAGAGGTTGTGCCGTCGTTTATTATTTTATGATCAAAGACATGTGCCAACTGTTCGTCAGTCATTCCACAGCCAGTATCCTGTACCGACAGTTCCACATAGTCTGCCTGTTCCTTTGCACTGATAGTGACCGTCCCGTGTAGTTCAGTAAACTTGCGGGCATTGTCAGCCAGTGTGTTCAGCATGAAGAGTGTCAGCACGCGGTCAGCCTTTACCGTAACCGTAGTTGGTTCCACGCAGAGGGTAATGCCTTTCATGTCGAAAGCCTTCCTGCCTCGCGCCACAATGTCGAAGAGCGGAGCCAGCGGAAAGCTCTCTATGTGCAGACTCAGCTCCCCCTGTCGCAGCTGTATCCATTGCGTCAACTGCTCGTTCTGTTCTGAAATCTTGTCCGTAAGTTCACGGATGTATTCCAGCTTTTCCTGATTATCAGGTTTGTCTGATGTTCCTTGACAGTCTGTTTTGTCCAAATGGTCGACAGAATAGAGTATCCGGTCAATGAATGGGGTGATGCTGTTGACCAGCGACACTTTGGCTCTTTGCTCTAACAGACGTCGCTCCAGACGTTCCACGTTCAGGCGACTCATGCGCAGTTCGTCAGACTTCTGCTCCAGCAGGTCGACCAACTGGCGGTCCTCTTGCTGCCGGCGGTTCAGCCAGTTGAAGAGCCACAAGAGAAAGAGCAGCAAGACGATAGCACCTATGACAGCCCACAGCATCCAGTTGAGCTGGCTCACGCTGGCATCAAGCAGACCGGCACGGGCCTCCATCTCACGGTCCTGGCGTGTCTGTTCCTGAAGGTCAAGATAGATGTTACGGTTGAAATCGCTCTGAGGTTTATCGTCGACAGCAGCATAAGCGACCGACAATTGTTCACGGATGCTGGCCACCAAGTCAGGAGCCTGGTTGATGGTGCTGTCTGCAAGTGCCTGTTCCAGGTTCTCCAAAGCCAGCTGATGGTCTCCTTGTGCATGATAACAGGAAGCCAGGGTACGGTAGGCTCCGGCTATCTGGTAGACATCGCCATAGTCTTGGAACAGTTGTAGCGCTTCAGCCGCCAACCCGATGTCGCCCGTGTGGTCGGCCAGTGCCTCCTTGGCCTGGGCTTCAAAGTAAGGATAGCGGTGCCGCTGGGCGATAGACAGACAGTGCTGCAGGATGTCAATTTCTTCCTGATGAATGGCTTCGGGGGTTCCGTCGGTCAGTATGCCTCCTGCACCTACGTTGTACAGGTAGTTTTCGTATTGTGCCGTGTCACGACGGATGCCATCCATATCGACCGCTTCCATGGCTTCTACCGACTGACGTTCCAGACCTACATAATAATAATAGGTGGAGTTGACAATGGCCATCTCACTCTCTGCGTAGGTCAGTCGGTGCTGTTCACGAGGCGACAACTGACTCCGCTCTTCATTGATACGGTTCAGACATTTCATCGCTCGCTCGCGATACTCATGAAACTCACGGTTACGCGACCGACGCTGACACAGGCGCATCTGCTGTACGTAGCACACCATCAGTTCTATCTGACTGTTGGTCAGTGCCTCCGCGTCAGCCAGTTGCTGGTCGGCCTTGTCGTAGTCCATGCGGATAATGCTGACAAATGCCAAGTTGTTAAGTGACTCAGCCTGTTGGTTGTCACTGGCATGCAGTGTGCGGTCCAAAGCCTGACGGGCATAATACTCCGTAGAGTCAATATTCCGGTAATGGCAGGCATAAGAACGTGAATTCAGCTTGTCCACCGTTGCCTGATTGGACGGTGAACAAGCTGATAAAAGGAAAGAGCCCAGCAGTGCCATAAGTCCTGCTGAGCCTTTAAGTGATAAAGGATTATGCGCGTGCCTTAGCCACATAACCGAGTGCCTCCTTGCACTTGTCGGTTACATACTGCCAGTCGCCGGCCTTCACCTTGTCTGAGGGGAACAGCTTCGAGCCCATGCCTACGCAGAACACGCCGGCCTTGAACCACGACTTCAGGTTCTCTTCCTCGGGAGCCACGCCACCGGTGACCATGATCTTCGACCAAGGCATTGGAGCCTTCAGCCCCTTCACCATGTTCGGACCTACAACGTCTCCGGGGAACACCTTTGTAAGGTCGCACCCCAGCTCCTGAGCCTTGCCAATCTCGCTGACGGTCATACAGCCCGGGCAGTAAGGAATGAGCCGACGGTTGCAGACGGGAGCAATGTCGGGGTTGAACAGCGGACCTACCACGAAGCAGGCACCCAACTGAATGTACATGGCTGCCGTGGGAGCATCGACAACGCTACCAATACCAAGAGCCAATTCGGGACACTCCTTGTCGGCCCACTTCACCAGCTCGCTGAATACTTCCTGTGCGAAGTCGCCGCGGTTGGTGAACTCGAAAGCACGAACGCCACCCTCATAGCAAGCCTTCACGACATTCTTGCACGTCTCCAAATCCTTGTTGTAGAACACGGGAACCATACCGGTATCCCCAATTTTCTTCAATACTGCAATTTTATCAAATTTTGCCATTCTTTCTTTATTCTTTATATTCACGTTTGAAATAATAGGTACCACACTCCACGGCAACGAGTTCCCAGCCTTCATAGCCTAACTCATTCAACTTCTTCTCGACACCGACAAGCCGGGTCACAACTTTATATTCAAACTGTTTCATCATTTACTCTTGATTATCTCTGTACACGACCGCTTGCATTACCACCGGCCAGACTCTCCACCTCGTCAGCACCAACCAGGTTAAAGTCGCCATTGATGGTGTGCTTCAGGGCAGAAGCAGCCACGGCAAACTCAAGCGCCTCGCCCTGGGTGGGCTTGGTGAGCAGACCATGAATCAGACCACCGGAGAACGAGTCGCCACCACCCACGCGGTCAATAATGGGATTAATCTCGTAACGCTTCGACTGATAGAACTCCTTGCCGTCGTATATCAGGGCCTTCCATCCGTTGAACGTAGCGCTGAAACTCTCACGGAGTGTAGAAACAACATACTTAAAGCCAAACTCCTGCTTCATCTGCTTGAAGATGCCCTCGTAGCCTGCAGCATCGGTCTTTCCACCCTCTACGTCAGCATCGGGCTTGAAGCCAAGGCAGAGCTCTGCGTCCTCTTCGTTACCTATGCAGACATCGACATACTGCATCAAGGGGCGCATGATGCTGATGGCCTTCTCACTGGTCCACAGCTTTTTGCGGAAGTTCAGGTCTACGCTGACAGTCACGCCGTGGCGCTTGGCAGCCTCGCAGGCCAGACGGGTCAGCTCGGCAGCCTTGTCACTGATGGCGGGGGTGATGCCACTCCAGTGGAACCAGGCTGCGCCTTCCATAATTTTATCAAAATCAAAGTCTGAGGGGTCAGCCTCGGCAATAGAACTGTGTGCACGGTCATAGATGACCTTCGAGGGGCGCATGGACGCTCCTGTCTCCGCATAGTACAGACCAACACGGTCGCCACCGCGTGCAATGAACTGGGTGTTGACACCATAGCGGCGCAGGGCATTGACGGCAATCTGGCCAATCTCGTGCTTGGGAAGCTTGGACACAAAGTATGCCTCGTGGCCATAGTTGGCTACGCTGACCGCCACATTTGCCTCACCACCGCCGGGTATGATGCGGAATGACTCACTCTGGATGAAACGGTCGTTGCCCATGGGCGAAAGGCGGAGCATAATCTCGCCTAAAGTTACAATTTTTGCCATTTGTTTTAGTATTACGTTTATAATGTACGATAAGTTATTTTCGAGCACAAAGATAGCTATAAATTTTGGAATGACAAAATAAACGGGCTAAATAATCCTTAAATCTTTCGTAAACGTTTTTTTATGTTCATATTTTTGGCGGTTCGGCATGTTCTTCGTATCTTTGCGCTTGGAAAATGGAGAAACTAACATTCACACCTCAGGAGAAAGAACAAACGCTGGCACTGTACCAGCAAGTGCGACAACTCATTGGCGACTCGCTGCATGACGGCGACGAGGAACGCATGCGCCAGCACCTGATGAATGCCATAGAGAACCATCAGGTCAACCGCAACATCTTCGGACTGAACACCGTACTGCTTAGTTTCCAGACGGCACTGTTAGTAGTCGAGGAGATTGGACTGCGCCGCGATGCCGTCATTGCCGTCCTGCTCCGTCCCGGCGTTGAGGACGGATTTCTGACCATTGACGACGTGCAGGCCGGCTATGGCGAGTCGGTAGCTCGCATCCTGCGTGGCCTGCAGCGCATTCAGCAACTCTACAAGAAGAACCCCGTAGTGGAGTCAGAGAACTTCCGCAACCTGCTGTTGTCGTTTGCCGAAGACATGCGTGTCATTCTCATTATGATTGCTGACCGCGTGAACCTGATGCGGCAGATACGCGACGTGGCATCAGACATTGAGGACCAGAAGCGCGAAGTCAGCCAGGAGGCCGCCTATCTTTATGCGCCCTTAGCTCACAAACTGGGTCTCTACAAGCTGAAGTCGGAACTGGAGGACCTTTCTCTGAAGTACCTGGAGCACGACGCTTACTACCATATCAAGGACAAGCTCAGCGAGACCAAGAAGAACCGCGACGCCTACATCGAGCGTTTCATCAAGCCCGTCGCTGACCGTCTCACGGAGGCCGGGCTGAAGTTCCATATCAAGGGTCGCACTAAGAGCATTCACTCCATCTGGCAAAAGATGAAGAAACAGCACTGCCCCTTTGAGGGCGTCTACGACCTCTTTGCCATCCGCATTATTATAGAAAGCACCGACAACCAGAACGAGGACAGCGAGAAAGCGGCCCGGCACCGCGAGGTCATGGAGTGCTGGCAGGCCTTTGCCATCATCACCTCCATGTATCAGCCCAACCCGAAGCGCCTGCGCGACTGGCTGAGCGTGCCCAAATCCAACGGCTACGAGTCGCTGCACATCACGGTGCTCGGACCGGAAAAGAAGTGGGTGGAGGTGCAGATACGCACCGAGCGCATGGATATGGTGGCCGAGCGCGGTGTTGCCGCCCACTGGCGCTATAAGGGCGTGAAGGGCGATGCAGGCATGGACGAGTGGCTTACCAACATCCGCACCATGCTGGAGACCAGTGACGGTCTGGAGGCCATGGACCAGTTCAAGATGGACCTTTATGAGGATGAGGTCTTCGTCTTCACACCCAAGGGTGACCTTTTCAAGTTTCCGAAGGGTGCTACAGTGCTCGACTTCGCCTACCACATCCACTCCAACATTGGCAACCAGTGTACTGGTGCCCGCATTAACGGCAAGGTGGTCACCTTCCGCCAGCAGTTGCAGAGCGGCGACCAGGTGGAAATACTCACCTCGTCCACGCAAAAGCCCAAGCAGGACTGGCTCAATGTGGTGAAGACGTCGCGTGCCAAGTCGAAGATACGCTTGGCTCTCAAGGAAACTCAGGTCAAGGAAGGGCTCTTTGCCAAGGAAATGCTGGAGCGCAAGTTCAGGAACCGTAAGGTGGAAATGGACGAGAGCGTCATGCAGATTGTCATCCGCAAGATGGGCTTCAAGGAGGTCAGCGAATTCTATCGTCAACTGGCAGAAGGAACGCTGGACGCCGGGCAGGTGTTGGACCGATACCAGGAACTGCAACAGGGCGACCAGCCCGTCACGGGCAACAACGTAGCCGAGAGTGCTGCCAACTTCGTCTTGGACGAGAGCCGCCTGCCGACCAATGCCATTCAGGACGACGTGCTGGTCATCGACCGCAACCTGAAAGGCATCGACTATCAGCTGGCCCGCTGTTGCCAGCCCATCTATGGCGACCGCGTCTTCGGCTTCGTCACCATCAGTGGCGGCATCAAGATTCACCGCGAAGACTGTCCCAATGCGCCTGAACTGCGCAAGCGTTTCGGCTATCGTATAGTCAAGGCGAAGTGGAGCGGGAAAGGTTCGTCGCAATATGCTATTACTCTGCGTGTTATAGGCAACGACGACATCGGTATCGTCAATAATCTGACCAGCATTATTTCAAAGGACGAGAAACTCATTCTGCGGTCCATTAACATAGACTCCAACGACGGACTGTTCAGTGGAAACCTCACCATTATGATTGACGACAACACGCGACTGGAGGCTTTGCTGAAGAAATTGCGCACTGTCAAGGGCGTCAAGCAGGTGGAGCGCATCTGATACCACACGGATATCTCAGTCTTCTTGGATGTCTTTTACGCTGTCGGTGCTCAGCAAATTCACTGAAGTTGCTCAGCAAATTCGGCGAAATTGCTCAGCAAACTCGGTGAAATTGCTCAGCAAACTCGGCGACTTTGGTTTGCACTTTCAGAAAGAATGGCTATTTAAACCGGTCACCCCAATAGCTTACCATGCGTTCGTAAAGCTTTTCTTCAGCAGGGGAATGCTGAGCAAACCACAGCCGCTGGTTCTGAAGCGTATCGGGAAGATACTGCTGGGGCGTGAAATGTCCGGGATAGTCGTGCGGATACTGGTAGCCATCGTGATAGCCCAGTTCTTTCATCAGCTTGGTGGGTGCGTTGCGCAGGTGCAGGGGAACAGGCTGGTTACCAGTCTGGCGGACCAGTGACAGCGCACTGTCAATGCCGAGGTAGGCGGAGTTGCTCTTGGGCGACGTGGCCAGATAGACGCAGGCTTCAGCCAGTGCGATGCGGGCTTCGGGCCATCCTATCTTCATCACGGTGTCGAAGGCAGCATTGGCCAGCAGCAGGGCATTGGGGTTGGCAAGCCCGATATCCTCGGAAGCACTGATGACCATGCGGCGGGCTATGAACTGCGGGTCTTCCCCACCCTCTATCATCCGGGCCATCCAATAGAGGGCAGCGTCGGGGTCGGAGCCTCGGATGGACTTGATGAAAGCTGAGATGATGTCGTAGTGCATCTCGCCATCCTTATCGTAAGCCAAAGGATTCTGTTGCAGGCATTGCTCGACAAAGGCATCGGTGATGATTACTTCATGTTCTGGTGAAGCTTCGATGACTAACTCCAAGATATTTAACAGCTTACGGGCATCGCCGCCACTGTACCGAAGCAGTGCTCCGGTCTCCTGCAGGTTGATGTTACGTTCCTTGAGGAAGACATCCTTTGTGAGCGCCCGATGAAGCAATTCCAACAGGTCGTCTTTATCTAACGACTTCAACACATAGATCTGACAACGGGACAGCAAGGGACGGATGACCTCGAACGAGGGATTCTCGGTGGTGGCACCGATGAGGGTAACGATGCCTTTCTCAACGGCTCCGAGCAGCGAGTCCTGCTGCGACTTGGAGAAACGGTGAATCTCGTCAATGAACAGAATGGGTGATGCCTCGTTGAAGAAACGACCCTTTTGGGCGCGTTCAATGACATCGCGGACATCCTTGACACCGCTGGTGACGGCCGAGAGTGTATAGAAAGGGGTTTCCAGACGGTTGGCTATAATCTGGGCCAACGTGGTCTTGCCCACTCCGGGAGGGCCCCACAGAATGAACGACGAAATGCGTCCTGCGTCAATCATCTTGCGCAACACGGCACCTTCACCAACCAAGTGACGCTGCCCGATGTAGTCGTCAAGGGTTCTTGGGCGCAGTCTTTCTGCTAACGGTTCTGCCATAACGACTGCAAAAGTAACGGATTTTGGGGTAATTAACAAAAAATATTAGCAAAAAAACTTGTATATAGGAAATAAAGTATGTATTTTTGCATCCAAATTAAGCAATCAACAATCAAAACAACATGAAAAAAGAAAAAGAAAAAGAAAAAGAGAAGGAGCAAGAAAAGGAAGTCACCACGTGCAAAGCTGTTGGCATAAAGACACTGAACAAGAGCAGTGTTTGGGATATTCAGGAGAATGATGTCTTCCGCATCCTGGAGGCCACGGAGAAAGACCCGGAGATGAAGGAATACTTCCGCCACTACTTGGACATCGTGCGTAGCGCGTTCATGCTGGAAGAGGTGAAGGACGACGACAAGAATGTCAAAACCAGATACGAGAAGCAAGGATATAAGGTCGGCACCATCAAGATGGGTGATGACGGCATGCTGATACTGGCCATCAAGAAGCGCCCCATCATGCGCGTCACCGACCTGACATACGAAAATATCCGCCACATATCGGCTGCCAAGCTGATTGAGGTTCTGGAACGGAACTTTGGAGGAGGCTGGGACTCGCTGTCGCAGTCTATCCAGGATATCATTGAGAGCGGCTTCGACATTTCCACCACCACACTGCCCAAAGACCGCCTCCATAAGAAGGGCGGCATGTACGAGAAAAAGGTGGAGGACGGATACGAGGTGCTGGAAGTAGCAAAGGGTACTTGGGTAGAGGCCATTTTTGCCAAGGCGAAACCCGAGGCCGTAAAGCCCAAGATGAAGTTTGAGACCCATAGCGAGGACGATGAGGACGAGGATGCTGACGTAGACATCAAGGACGACTACAACATGCCTGACGAAGATGACGACATTCTGGAGGAGCCCAACGACGACGATATCAACGAAGACAACTACCGCACTACCTTCGCCATAGAGACCGACCCCGACGAGGATGCCGAGAGTCTGTCGGACTATATTGCGGACGAGTAGTCAGTAGTTCAGGATATTCAGTGAAGATTTTTCAAACAAAACAACCAACCAAAACAAAATGATGAACATTCCAAGTGTTTTCTGGCTTGTACCCGTGGCATCGGTGGTTGCCTTGGGTATGGCTTATTTCTTCTTCCGTCAGATGATGGGTGAAGACGAGGGTACTCCTCGTATGCGAGAAATTGCACTTTATGTGCGACGTGGTGCCATGGCCTACCTGAAACAGCAGTACAAGGTGGTGGGCCTCGTTTTTGCTGTGCTCTGCGTGCTGTTTGCCATCATGGCTTACGGTCTGCACGTTCAAAACCCGTGGGTGCCGTTTGCTTTCCTGACGGGCGGTTTCTTCTCGGGACTGGCCGGATTCTTCGGCATGAAGACTGCCACCTACGCGTCGGCCCGAACGGCCAATGCTGCCCGCAAGAGTCTGGATGCCGGACTGAAGGTGGCCTTCCGCTCGGGAGCCGTGATGGGACTGACCGTGGTGGGTCTTGGCTTGCTGGACATCGCCATCTGGTTCGTAGTACTGAACTGGTTTACCAGCGACAGCCTCATTGCCATCACCACCACCATGCTGACCTTCGGCATGGGTGCATCGACGCAGGCACTCTTTGCCCGTGTGGGGGGTGGCATCTACACGAAGGCTGCCGACGTGGGTGCAGACATCGTGGGTAAGGTTGAGGCTGACATCCCCGAGGACGATCCACGCAATCCTGCCACCATTGCCGACAATGTGGGCGACAACGTGGGCGACGTGGCCGGTATGGGAGCCGACCTTTATGAGAGCTACTGTGGCTCAGTGCTGTCTACGGCGGCCCTCGGCGCATCGGCTTTTGCGGCAAGTGCTGCCAGCGATGTGCAGCTTAAGGCCGTCATTGCCCCCATGCTCATTGCCGCCGTAGGCGTGTTCCTCTCGCTGGTAGGCATCTTCCTGGTGCGCACCAAAGAGGGCGCCACCATGAAGGACTTGCTGCACTCGCTGTCGGTAGGCACCAATGTCAGCGCCGTACTCATTGCCGCCGCCACCTTCGCCATATTATATCTATTAGGTATAGAAAACTGGCTGGGACTTTCGTTCTCCGTCATCTCCGGATTGGTGGCTGGTGTCATCATCGGACAAGCCACCGAGTATTACACGTCACACTCATACAAGCCCACCCAGAAGATTTCTGAGGCAGGACTCACGGGGGCAGCTACGGTAATCATTAAAGGTATCGGAACGGGCATGATATCAACCTGCATTCCCGTCATCACCATTGGAGTGGCCATCATACTGAGCTACTCGTTTGCCAACGGCTTTGACCTGTCAATGTCCAGCCAAAGCCTGGCGCACGGACTTTACGGCATAGGCATTGCTGCCGTGGGCATGCTGTCCACACTGGGCATCACCTTGGCCACCGACGCCTACGGCCCGATAGCCGACAATGCCGGCGGTAATGCCGAGATGTCTGAGCTGGGCGAAGAGGTACGTCACCGTACAGATGCCCTCGACGCCCTGGGCAACACCACAGCAGCAACTGGTAAGGGGTTTGCTATTGGTTCGGCAGCACTGACAGCACTGGCACTGTTGGCCTCGTACATTGAGGAAATCAAGATAGCCATGGACCGTGCAGGAGTCATGATGGAGAATGTCAAGGGCGAAACTATCAACGCCATGCAAGCCACTATTCCAGACTTCATGAACTACTTCCAGGTGAACCTCATGAACCCGAAGGTTCTTGTGGGTGCTTTCATTGGAGCCATGGCTGCATTCCTGTTCTGCGGACTCACCATGGAGGCTGTTGGTCGCGCTGCCCAGAAAATGGTGGAAGAGGTGCGCCGACAGTTCCGTGAGATACCAGGCATACTGGAGGGCAAAGGCACCCCCGACTATGGTTCGTGTGTGGAAATATCTACCCGTGCCGCCCAACGCGAAATGGTGTTCCCCTCACTGCTGGCCATCGCCATCCCCATCATTGTGGGCTGTGTTCTTGGTGTAGCAGGTGTGCTTGGACTGCTGGTGGGCGGACTGGCCGGTGGCTTTACGCTGGCAGTTTTCATGGCCAATGCCGGCGGTGCATGGGACAATGCAAAGAAGATGGTTGAGGAAGGAAACTTCGGCGGCAAGGGTTCCTTTGCCCACAAGGCCACTATTGTTGGTGACACCGTAGGAGACCCCTTCAAGGACACATCCGGTCCGTCGCTCAACATTCTCATCAAGCTGATGTCAATGGTCAGCATCGTTATGGCTGGTCTCACCATTTTGTTCATCTGACACCTTATTATATATTATATAAGGAGGGTGTGTCTATTTGGACATACCCTTTTTTCATGCCTTTTGAGCACATAATACAGCACTTTTCGACTTTTTTTATCTTATTTTGAAAAAAGTACGCAAAAAGTTTGGTCAGTTCAAAGAAAGTTCGTACCTTTGCACCCGCAAAAGAACAAGAGAGTCCTTTAACAACAAAACGATGCACCCGTAGCTCAGTTGGTAGAGCACCTGACTCTTAATCAGGGTGTCCAGGGTTCGAGCCCCTGCGGGTGTACAAGAAACAAAAGATAATTAAGAGAAGAGTTAGAAGTTTTTTCTAACTCTTTTTATTTACCCCCAGCCCATTAAACTTCTTCCGACAGAGAGGGATTAAAAACGAACAACGACCTGCCTTTCTCATCAAAAAGCAAGTCGTTGTCACATTTTACATCAATCCACTAAAAGGGAAGGTCGTCAGTAGAACCTTCACCGGCAGGTTCCTGAGCAGGTGGGAACGGTGCAGCTGCATCAGGAGCTGACTGTTGTTGGGGGAACGGAGCCACACCAGCGGGAGCAGCACCGGCCATGGGGGCGACACCTGCGACAGCAGCCTGGGCAGGCACCACGCTGTAAGCGCGAATGTCATTAAACCAGCGTCCCTGATATTCATGGGCATCAATGTCAAACGACACGGTGTAGTCCTGATTCATTTGAATATTAAACTGCTTCAATCTGTCCTCACCAAAAATGGTGAACACCATGTGACGCACATACTGTCCGGGCACTTCTAAAACAAAATCCTGTGACATCCATGTGTTACCAGTGCGTTGAGAAACGCCACTGCGGGGTTGCGTAATTGCAATAATTCTTCCTGTTAAATCCATAATACTTCTTGGTTATTTTCTACTTGTTTTTTGTTTCAGATTGCGAAATTACGGAAAATAATTTTAAAATGAGAATTTTTCTCGAAATATTTTTGTGATTGCGCGAGACTTTTTGTATTTTTGTAGTCAAATTGAAAAGTAATAAAACTAAAAACAATTATACAGATGAGATTTACAGTATCAAGCACTGCACTCAGCAGTAAATTAACAGCACTCTCCAGAGTAATTAACAGCAAGAACTCGCTGCCCATTTTGGCAGACTTTGTATTCGACGTACATGATGGGATGTTACATCTGACGGCTTCCGACTGCGAGAATGTGATGAAGACCCAGTTAGAACTGACTGAAAGCGATGGTGACGGCCGGTTCTGCATAGGAAACCATAATCTGCTGGAAGCTGTGAAAGGCTTCTCGGAACAGCCCATTACCTTCGATGTAGACCAACAGGCTAACATTGCCAAGATTTCCTATCAGAACGGTCTGTTTTCTCTGCCTATAGAGAGTGCCGACGAGTTTCCTGTTGGTCAGACAGTGAGTGACACGGCCATAGAGATTACCATTCCCAACAGTGTCTTGTCTGATAACATCACCCGTTCGCTTTTTGCCACAGCGCAAGACGAACTGCGCCCAGTAATGAACGGCATCTTTTTCGACCTCTCGTCCGAATGCCTGGCCATTGTGGCAAGCGACGGTCATAAGTTGGTGCGCAACAAGGTGCTGAACATCCAACGAGAAGAACCCGCGTCGTTCATCCTTCCTAAGAAACCTGCTTCACTGCTAAAGGGACTGCTGGGTAAGGATGGTGGCGATGTCGTCATCCGCTTCGACGAACGTAACGCATCTATCAGCTATGGCGACGGTGAACTGACATGCCGTCTCATAGAGGGACGCTATCCCAACTACAACTCTGTCATTCCACAGAACAATCCAAACTTGCTGACTGTTGACCGTCTGTCCTTGCTCGCCGCTCTGCGTCGCGTACAGCCTTTCGCCAACGACTCCAGCAATCTCATCCGCTTCCACGTGGAAGGCAGCACACTGCAGCTTGATGCTGAGGACTACGACTTCTCAAAGACTGCTACTGAGCGCATGGTGTGCAACTATAACGGGCAGCCCATGAGCATAGGCTTCAAAGGCTCGTCGTTCATTGAGATTCTGAGCAATTTCGACTGTCAGGAGGTCACCATCCAGCTGGCTGACCCCAGTCGTGCAGGACTGGTGTTACCCTCTGAGCAGCCGGAAAATCAGGATGTGCTGATGCTGATGATGCCCATGCTGCTGAACGACTGATTATTGTTAACTACAGATTACACGGACAAAAGGTATTTCGTACATTTAGATGAAACTGAACCTACAGAAACCACTGGTTATTTTTGACCTGGAAACCACAGGGCTCGACATTGTCAAGGACCGCGTCATTCAGTTGTCATATATTAAGGTGTTCCCTGATGGGCACGAAATACGGGGAAACGAGTTGATTAATCCAGAAAAAGACATCCCCGACGTAGTGACACAGCTGACGGGTATCACCAACGATGACGTCAAGGAACGGCCCACCTTCAAACAGCTGGCTGGCAAGTTCAACGAAGTGTTCTCAGGCTCCGACATTGCCGGTTTTAACTCTAACCACTTTGACGTGCCCCTGCTCGCTGAAGAATTTCTGCGTGCCGGCATCGACTTCGACTTTTCAAAGAGTCTGCTCATTGATGCCTGTTCTATCTTCAAGAATATGGAGCGACGTAATCTTGCAGCCGCCTATAAGTTCTACTGCGGACGCAAGATGGAGGACGACTTCGAGGCTCATCGTGCCGACCAGGACACTGAGGCTACCTATCGCGTGCTGATGGGTGAACTTGATAAGTATGCACCAGGCGTGAACGAAGATCCGGAGAAGGTGTTGGAAAACAACATGCAGCAGTTGGCTGAATTCTCAAAGACCAACGACAATGTCGACTTTGCAGGTCGCATTGTGTGGGCTGATGTCAACGGCGTGCGGACCGAGGTATTCAACTTTGGCAAGTATAAGGGGCGTCCCGTAGCCGAGGCGTTGCGCATAGATCCAGGTTACTATGGCTGGATACTCAATGGTGACTTCACCAACAACACCAAGCAGGTGCTTACTCGCATCCGTCTTAGGGAAGCCACAAAATGACAATAAGCCCCTCCCACCAAGGGAGGGGTGTTTTCATTGATAAAAGAAATATGCTACAAGGAAAGAAGATCGTACTGGGTATAACGGGCAGCATAGCCGCCTATAAGGCCTGCTATATCATTCGTGGACTCATCAAGGCTGGAGCCGAAGTGCAGGTGGTCATTACTCCTGCCGGCAAGGAGTTCATCACGCCTATCACGCTGTCGGCACTGACACAGAAGCCTGTCGTCAGCGATTTCTTCTCGCAGCGTGATGGAACATGGCACTCGCATGTCAAGCTTGGACTATGGGCCGATGCCATGCTCATAGCGCCATGTACGGCCTCTACGTTAGGCAAGATGGCCAACGGAGTGGCAGACAACATGCTGGTGACTACCTATCTGTCCATGAAGGCACCCGTATTCATTGCACCAGCCATGGACCTGGACATGTACCAGCACCCCACCACGCAACAGAACATGGAACGTTTGCGCAGCTTCGGTAACCACATTATTGAGCCGCAGAGCGGATTTCTGGCCAGTGGCTTGGAAGGCAAGGGACGCATGGAGGAACCGGAGCACATCGTAGCCTATCTGGATGACTATTTCGAGAAGAAAGACCTGCAGGGCAAACACGTGATGATTACCGCTGGCCCCACGTACGAGAAGATTGATCCTGTGCGCTTCATCGGTAACTACTCCAGTGGCAAAATGGGATTCTCGCTGGCTGAAGAGTGTGCGCACCGTGGTGCCGAGGTCACGCTGATAGCCGGTCCGGTGAGTCTGGCTACACCCCACCCTGCTATCCGCCGTATTGACGTGGAAAGCAGCGAACAGATGTACCAAGCTGCCGTTGGGACGTTCCCCCAACAGGACGCTGCCATCCTCTGTGCTGCCGTTGCTGACTTCCGGCCTGAAACGGTTGCAGGCCAGAAAATAAAGCGCGAGAAAGACGACATGGTGCTACGTCTGAAACCTACGCACGATATTGCCGCCAAACTGGGACAAATGAAGTGTGAGCGTCAGACATTGGCAGGTTTTGCCTTGGAAACCAACGACGAGGAGGCAAACGCCCAGAAGAAGCTGCAGAAGAAAAACCTAGACTTCATCGTACTGAACTCCCTGCGCAACGAGGGCACTTGCTTTCGTACGGACGAGAATCAGGTGAGCATTATCACTTCTGATGGACAATGCGACTACGGGAAGAAACACAAACGCGACGTGGCGCACGACATCATTAACTTTCTCGCATCGACAATGAAACAATAAACGAAGAATCCCTGAGCACAACACTCAGGGATTCTTCGTTACATCTATTATTCTACATGCCGGGCAAGTCAGGCATGACAGGAAGATCAGGCATACCAGTAATATCAGGCACGGCAGGCAGGTCGTCGAAAGGCATTTCTGGAGCACCGACTTCGCCACCAGTCAAGCTCGCAACAAGGAGTGTGTTATGCGTATGGAAGCGCACTACCTCGGTTTCGGGTATCATATATTGCTTTTTCATTGTTCTATCAGTTATAAAAATCGTTCTTCACACACTTGAGGTCGCTCGAAACCATTCTCATTAGGAACGAACTCGAGCGAGCCTCAGTTCTTTTCTCACTTCATCACCATCTTCTTTCCATTGTGGATATAAACACCCTGTTTGCTGGGCTTATCAGGCAGACGGAAACCGCTGATGGTGAACCAACCGTCAGCATCCTGCTGTACCATGGTCTTGTCTATGGGCACAATGCTCGTAGTACCATCTCCCCAGTTGACGGATAGATACTCAGGCGCACTCGTTGTGTTCAGACGCAGATAAGCACGGAAGGGACGGATAAACGTGTCCTTGCCAACCTTGGCAAACTGTCCAGCCTTGATGTCGTCCTTCGCACTGGCCGAATAGCAGTAGATGTTGTCAGGAGCTGTGGTCCACTTGTGGTATTTGTAGACACCATGCATTCCCTCTGCCTCTGTGGCTGCTGAAGGATTGCTTACCTGTACAGGCATCTTCACCGTCACACCATTCATGGCTGGCAACTTGCCATTCCCTGACGGACGGAACAGGTATGCCTTGTTGGCTTCCAGCTTCAGCATGTCTGCAGCATAGGCCGACACCTCTGTCATGACCACTTTCTCCTCTGTTTCGTTATAACTTGAAAACTCGAAGAATCGACCTACCAGATTAGAAACATTCATATCGTAAGGCAGATAGACTGTATAGCAGTTCTGTGCTCCGGTACTCTTGTTGAATTCGCGGGTGAACTCTGCCCGGGCTGCCGTCAACTCTTCATCAGTCAGTTCAAAGTCTGCCTCAAGGTCAGCATCCAACTTCATGTTCTCGCAGATGCCACCGATGACGAAGTTCTTTCCCACCGCCGTATTGCCTGCAGGCAAATAGATGAGCGTTTCCTCGGGTACACCCTGGAAGGCCCCCTCCGTGCGTGTAAAGTTTTTACCCGTGATACTGGTCTTCGAGCAGTCTATATACGTCACGTGGTCGGCAGAAGCCCTGCGTGCATTCATGGCAGGAGCACTGGATCCGGCAAATCCGAATGCATTATCGGCCATGTCAGTGACATCTGAAGCACTCACGGTGATGTGGCTTTCAGTCTTGTTCCAGTCGCCGGCTGCCATTATCTTGTAGGGAGCAGTTACTGCCTGAGCATCAGTCGAGCAAACCAATGACGACGACACGCTCATGCCACCTAATCCTCCAGAGACGTGCGACTTCGGACCGATGCGGTGCGAAGCCATCATCGGAGCTGAAGATTTATCCACGTACACCAGATACACCTTCACATACGAGTCTGTAGTGCATGCGTAGGGTACTTCTATCCAGTCGTAGCCGCTGGTATTTACCACCTCAACAGGCTCCTGGTTACCCACCATCACATGGAAGGCATAGTATCCTGTTGCGTCCGTTTCCGTGTGCGCCTTCAGCTTAATGGTTCCCGTTCCTGCCGGAACGATGAAAGTAATGCCGGTAAATGCGCCTGCGTAATCCGATGTGCCAGGCACCTTCTCGTCCGTATTGATGGCTGCCACGTCAGTGTCTGTAGTCACGTAGTTAAAGATAATGGCATATCGCGTCTGGTCGTAGCCGTCGTCTATGGCAGGCTCTCCGTAATCACGCAGCGTAAACAACACCTTGCGGTCGGTGGAGATAAAGTTCTGCAACTGTGCATTGTCACTGCCAGCAGGGTTGCTGTTGTAGATGTACTCCTCATCGTCCACCGTGTTTTCCACAATGAGCAGCAGTGGTGTCTCCACCGTTGCAGTCATACTATTCTGTGTCAGAGCCAGATTATACTTATACGTCACGTTGAATCCCTGGAACGGATTCTCTGTCCCTGTACATTTCAGTGTTCCAGGCTTGTCGGCACCTGTCAGGAAATCCAGCAGTACGGCCGCAGCAGCTCCTTGTGACTGTATGGCATAGCCCTCACTGCAGGTGACTGTGCTAACGCCCTTTAGGTATATCTCCATACCTGTTCGCTGGTCGTCAACGATGGGCAGGAAACTGGGGTCTGTCAGTACAATCCTTGTTAACTGAGCATTGTTCAATATCAATCGGTTGCGACCGTCGAACTGTACTGTGGGCTGATCTTCACCCAGCACGTTGGTACGATTCTCCTTTGTCACCTGTACACCATTAGGCTTGTCAGCAGTGTAAACCATCAGGCCATAGGGCGGCACTTGGATATCGAAACCATAGCCATCAGTTCTCTCCTTAAGTGCCAAGTCATTCAGGTATTGAATGTCGTTAAATCCTGTAGCAAACGTGCCTGCCTGAACAAACAAGCTGCCAGGATTATCGTCACTGGTCTTGAATGTCAGTACAGCATCTTCATAATAGCTCGTGAAGCCGGTGTATTCATCACCCAAATACATTACAGAATTACCAACGAGTGCGACATTCAACGTAGGTAGATTGCTGCCGACTGCATTGCCGTTTATTTCATTCATGAAACCATTAAAGACCAACGTGTTTGTCTCCACATCATAGGAAAGACATACATCACCACTTTCATTCTCATTGCCCGTAATATCGCCAGCATTCTCACTGGTCACTTGCACCTGACCATCCGGAGTACCAAACCACAACTGATAAACTGTAGCCGAGGTGATGGTTACCTTAGAGACATATTCAACATTAGTGGCCACTTGTGTATTATGGTAATATTTACCAGTTGTACTGTACTCTGTGCCATAAGCTGCAGCCAACGACATGCCTTCGCCATATACTATATTACCAAAGCCAGTGATAGCTGAGCCACTTTCTGCATAGTTAATCAGATTCAGTGAACAATCACCGTCTACATAAGTATCATCCTTGATGATGGTCAACGTACCACCTACATTGCTTTGACCACTATAGGCAATGGGAGCAGAATCTCCCTCAGAATAAACTGTATTTGTTCCCCTCACCTTGATAGTAAGATTCTCCATCGAAGTCCTTATACCAAAGGGCAGGTGCACTGCATCCAACGTCAGAATGCTGTTCTCTGGATCATAGGACACCGTCCCTTCAAAATCAGGGCAGATATTGCTGGCATTCTCGCTCGTTACCTGCGTTTCTCCTATAAATAAGTGATAATATTCGATATTACTCAGTGTGATGGGTGTTTCACTACCACTGGCTTCACCAGCACCAGTAATATAAAGCGCATAGCCATTACCATAATCTGTCGTAAAAGGACCATAAACGTATTCACTAGACCACTTCAGGTCTTCTGCCACGTTGAGTGAGTTGAAATCCCTGATAATGCGTGCTGTAGTGATAGTAAGCATAGAGTTTGCATCAGCAGTGATAGTCAGAGACTGATTCCCTGACGCTGTTGCTCTGATGGCTGTACAACTGTCATTCGAAACAATTTGGTTCTCTTTACCCATCAGCTTGACTGTCAACGAACTCAGTCCACTCAGAATACATCCACCTCCTATTTCTGAACCAATTATGGTAGCATCGTCAAGCGTAAGCGTGTTCGTCTGGGCATCAAAGCTCACACTGCCAGTAATGTTTTCACCAGTTATACTCGACGCATTCTCACTCGTCACCTGTACGCCAGCTACTGAAAGGTCGTATGTCTCATCTTGAGCCCACGTTTTCTGTGGTGATAGCATCATTGCCGCCATCGCCAATAACACAGCGAACGACAGCGAACTCCCTCGCTCCCTCGCATTCCATCGGTTAAGAAATAGTTGTTTCATCTTTCTTTTGTATTGTTTGTGATTATTCTGTTTTACGTTGATTACACAATTCGTTGCAAATATACGCATTATCCCTGAAGAAACCAAAGATTTTGACGAATAAATGATAAATTTTTTGTATCATTTGAATAAGCATAAAAAGAAAAGGCTCCATCTTTCAATGATGGAGCCTTAAATACATATAAAAATGGAGTCTGTTACATCTTGCAGGGACGGTCGTCTGTACGATACTTCGTCAGCAATGGAATCTGCTGACAGAGTGCTTCGGCCAACAGTCGGGCCACTTGATGTGCCCCATAGATATTGTAGTGGGTATTGTCCTGACGACCGTCGGGTAGTGCAGGATGCTCGCCGGGCTTATACCACATGTGCAACTTCTTAGACCCTTCGACACCAAGTGACTGTTCCAAATCGTGGGTAATCTTGTTGGCATCGACAAACAGACAGTTCATACGCCTGGCGACATCGCGCGGAGCCACAGCATACAGTTTGTGGGTGTCCACCAGCGAGTCGCCCTCCACCAGCTGTGGCGCATCCTTGAAGGTGGTATTGCGCAGGGCTTCGTCGTCGTCATTCTTAGCAATGACCTTGGCAAAGTTACGTCGCGCCACGGGGTTCATCAGCACAGGAACACCACCTCTTTCACGGGTTTCGCGAACAAAGCGGGCCAGATTGTAGTCAAATGTCGACCCTGGATCCGTGTGCCTGTCAGGCTTGGGCTTCTCGTCATTATGCCCAAACTGGATGATGACGTAGTCGCCAGGCTCAATAAGGTCAACAACCTTCTGCCAACGGCCCTCGTCAATAAAGCTTTTTGACGACCGGCCATTAACAGCATGATTGTCCACACGAATAAAAGATTCATCAAAGAAGCACTGCAGAGCCATACCCCAACCCCGTTCAGGCGAACCTGTAGACAAGTCCTTCTTGGCGGCTGTGGAGTCACCAATGATGAAGATGGTGGTCACCTTCCGAGGGGCTGAAGCTGTTAGCACGAATAGTGCAACTACTGCCATGAGGATTTTCTTCATTCTTAATGCCTTAATTTTTACTGCTTAATAATTCTAACAGCTCATCCGGACTAATAGTTTGCTGTTCACCTGCTTCCATGTTCTTCAGCGTCACCTTGCCGTCACTGATTTCATTATCGCCCGCCAGGACTACAAAGGGAATCTGCTTGGCATTGGCATACGACATCTGTTTCTTCATCTTTACAGCGTCAGGATAAATCTCTGTACGGATGCCTGCTTCGCGCACCTTTTTAATTATAGGCATACAATAGGCTGTTTCCTTCTCGCCGAAGTTGATGAAAAGCAACTGGGTAGTGGTCATGGAGTCCTTGGGATAAAGGTCCAGCTGGTTCAGCACATCATAGATGCGGTCAGCGCCAAACGAAATACCAACACCAGAGAGACCGGGCAGTCCGAAGATACCTGTCAGGTTATCATAGCGTCCACCACCGGTGATACTGCCTATCTGCACGTCCAATGCCTTGACCTCAAAAATGGCACCGGTATAGTAGTTCAGTCCGCGAGCCAATGTCAGATCCAGCTGAATCTCGTTCTTCAAAAGGCTCTGACTACCCTGTCTGTTCAGTGCGTTCAGAATGTAGCGACACTCCTCGACACCCTTCAGTCCTGTCTCGCAGTCTTTCAGTACGTCGGCAATGACTTCCAGTTTTTCTTCATTGGTACCTGTCAGCGAGATGATGGGCTGCAACCTCTTGATTTGCTCGTCAGTGAGTCCGTCGTCATGCAGTTCCTGATTGACATTGTCGATACCAATCTTGTCGAGTTTGTCAATGGCAACGGTGATGTCTACTATCTTATCAGCAGCACCAATCACCTCGGCTATGCCAGAAAGAATCTTGCGATTATTAATCTTAATCTGCACGCGGATACCAAAACGCGAGAATACCTCGTCAACAATCTGCATCAGCTCGACTTCGTTGAGCAGAGAGTCACTGCCCACCACATCGGCATCGCATTGGTAGAACTCACGATAGCGTCCCTTCTGTGGACGGTCAGCACGCCAAACGGGTTGAATCTGATAACGCTTGAAAGGCATCTGCAGTTCCTCACGGTGCATTACCACATAGCGGGCAAAGGGCACGGTAAGGTCATAGCGCAACCCTTTCTCACAAAGCTTGGAAGCCAGATGCAGTGCATTGCGTTCCTTCAGTTCGTCGTCAGTGGTCTTAGCTAGGAAGTCACCAGAGTTCAATACCTTGAAGAGCAGTTTGTCACCCTCTTCACCATACTTGCCCATCAGCGTCTGGAGAGTCTCCATGGCAGGAGTCTCTATCTGCTGGAAACCATAAAGTCCATACACCTCGCGGATGGTATTGAAAATATAGTTGCGCTTGGCCATCTCCATGGGGCCGAAGTCGCGCGTTCCTTTAGGAATACTTGGTTTCATGTCTTTGGGGCTACGAGCGTACAATAGTTTGTTCACGGTCGGGACCGATGCTTATAATCTTGATGGGAGTTTCCAGTTCCTTCTCCAAGAAGTCAATATAATCAGCAAACTCTTTGGGGAACTGGCTCTCGCTGGTAAACTTGGTCATATCGGTTTCCCATCCAGGAAGTTCCTCATAAATTGGCTCAATGCCTTTCTCAATGTCGTAGGGGAAGTCGCGCGTTTCCACACCGTTCACCTTATAGGCCGTGCATGCCTTGATAGTGTCGAAGCCATCCAGCACGTCGCTCTTCATCATAATGAGCTGGGTAACGCCATTCACCATGATAGAGTAACGCAGAGCCACCAGATCAATCCATCCGCAACGGCGCTCACGACCCGTCACCGCACCATATTCATGGCCAAGGTCGCGAATCTTCTTGCCTGTCTCGTCAAACAGTTCTGTGGGGAACGGTCCGGCACCGACGCGGGTGCAGTAGGCCTTCATGATACCATACACCTCACCGATCTTGTTGGGGCCAATGCCCAAACCGGTACATGCCCCGGCACAGATGGTGTTCGAGGAAGTGACAAAGGGGTAGCTACCAAAGTCGACATCGAGCATCGTGCCTTGGGCACCCTCGCAGAGAATGCTCTTGCCGGCACGCAGAGCCTTATTGATTTCGTGCTCAGAGTCCACCAAGTGGAACTGGCGCAGATAGTCAATACCCTTGAGCCACTTCTGCTCAACCTCATCAATGTCATATTCAAAGCCTAACGACTTAAGAATAGCCTCGTGGCGAGCCTTATGGGCAGCATACTTTGCTTCAAAGCCGTCCAGGATGTCGCCTACACGCAGACCATTGCGTGAAATCTTGTCTGTGTACGTCGGACCGATGCCCTTACCCGTCGTTCCCACCTTGTCCTTACCCTTCTGAGCCTCGTATGCGGCATCGAGCACACGGTGCGTAGGCATGATGAGGTGTGCTTTCTTCGAAATGTGCAACCGTTGCTTCAGTTCGTGGCCACTGGCCTCCAAAGCCTGTGCTTCCTCCATGAACAGGTCGGGAGCCAGCACGACACCATTGCCGATGATGTTCACCTTTCCACCTTGAAAAATGCCAGATGGAATAGAGCGCAACACATACTTCTGACCTTGGAACTCCAGCGTATGCCCTGCATTGGGACCACCCTGGAAACGGGCTACCACATCATACTGAGGGGTCAGCACATCGACCACTTTTCCTTTTCCTTCATCGCCCCACTGCAGTCCAAGCAGGACGTCAACTTTACCTTGATTCATTGTTGTTGTATTGTGTTTATTGATTCTTCATATTCTGACGTTTCAACGCCTGTTTAGTCAGCTTTGCCTGACATGCACTGCAAACACCATAGACATACAGTGAGAAACCGTCCTTACGGAAACGACGATGGTGCAGTGATATAATGGCATCAGTAATCTTCTTCGACCTGAACTCCGTTACCTTGCCGCACACCGTGCATATCTGGTGGCAGTGACTGTTGTTGTCGTAGCATGCCTCATACTTTGTGGAACCTTGAAAGCGGTGGCGGATGACCAATCGCAGTTCCATGAACAGCTTGAGGGTGTTGTAGAGCGTGGCCCTGCTAACAGGGAAACGCTCCTCCTCGTTAAGTTTGTCGCCCAGCTCCTCTAATGTGAAATGCCCGCTCATAGTGTAGATGGCATCAAGGATGGCAAAGCGTTCTGGAGTCTTTCGCAGCCTGTTCTGCTCCAGATAGTTTGCCAGGATGTTCCTGACCGTTTCGTTGATGTTATCTTTCATTTTATGTGGTTAGTTGGTTAAAACCGCACAAAATTACTACTTTTTCTTCAGAAACAGGCAATAATTATTTAAAAAAGTTCTAAATTGTTGCTTTTCATGACACTTTTTGCCATTCGTTCATACAATAGTGCCAGTTCGGCAAAACGCCGTACGCTCTGCATGGCAGCCTTGCGGACAGACATGTAAGGTCCCTGTATGGCTACTATCGCCTGGTCAAGGAACTCGTTGATGCCTCGTTCGTTAGGTTCCTGACCGTTCATAAACAGGCGTGTCAGCACATGGAAACCGCACAACTGGTAGTACTCTTTGTCAGAGGCTATCCACTGGTAAGCCTTCTCTGCCGCATAGGGCAAGTGCTGCCAGAGGTTGAACGAAGCCTGCTCGGCCATTTCCTGCGAAGGCATCTGTTCCATCCAGATGTCACACACCTCGGGCAACATCCGTTCCGGCGGCATCAGCATGGTGGCCAGAATCTTACATTCGCGCACATCTTCCTTCCACAGGGCTATGGCCAAGTCGTACACACTGAACGAAGAAGGCTGATGGTTGACCGATAAACGGATTTCATCAGCCATCTCGCGCAGACGGGGCAGTGTGGCTCCCCAGTTCAACTTATAGCCGACACCTTTGTCGCGCATCGACTTCGCCACAGCCCCGTCCATCATCTGACGGAACGACTGCTTGATTTCCTTGACCTGTTCGCTAATCTCTTTCATCGTTGAGTTTTGGATATTTTGAGAAAAGTGGAACTGTCATGCACTCTGAAGCTCCTTGCCAAATGTGTGGAGAACCTCGCGCAACTGCTGAAGCCGTTGCTCGCTAGGCTTGGAGATTCCATAGATGTAACGTGCCAGAAGACTCTTGTTGATGCCGAGGTAACGAGCTACCTCAGATACGTTCAACCAAGGGAAACGATTAAACATTGCAGCAACCTCATTCTGCTCGTTAGCTTCCGATGTTTCATAGAAACTCGAAATGTGCATGTCTGCATCCAGAGCTTCCCATCTTATGGCCATTCCGTCGTCTATTGTAAAATCATTGCGCTGCTCCGTCGTAGCCTCTTCCAACTCAGGATATGCCTTCAAGGGACGGCTAAACACCTTCCCATTGGTCGTTCTCATATAGATACGGTTCCCATCGAACCACAAATTCTTAATCTGCTCCATAGCCAATATCGTTTTAAACTTTCTTTCCTCCGCAATCCACATGAACATGAATGGGTAAATGTTCATCAAGATAGAAATAGAACCTTATTCCGAATATTGTAAGCAGCGTCGGCATCTTCTTCTTTTTGTGCAAAGGTAGGTATAATTTTTTATACTTCCAAATGTCTAAGCGATTATTTTAATCCCCGCCACTCTTGCGGAAAGAATACTTACCAAATAACCAAATGAAAACTTACCAAATGACCAAATTGTGATTGGGAATGACTTTCGAGTTCTGCCTGTTCTATTTTTATAAATAGAGACTTTATTTCTGCCAAAATCCGACCTATAGCTCATTTTGCAGGCTAAAACCCCACTCAAAGTCCGATAAACTAACTAAATACACACCTATCAGTAATGCTGAAAGGCATAGATATTCTTGAAACTTTTTCATCATTTGGATTTTGAATAAGAAAAGGCGTGCAACCATTCGATGCTTATTCTCATTCTTCGGTTACCGGCAAGTGACCTGCTAAGTTAACAAGCAAGAACAGTTCACGCCCTCAACGGACGTGAACCTTCTGAACTGCTTGCTCTCACTTAGCGAATATTTTGCCGGTATTCAAGAATGAGAGAGACAAGAGCAGAAAGCTCAAGTTATCTAAAAAGACTGTCGAACGGGATTGCGACGCGCAATTTGGTTTGTAATTAAAATTATTTTGTCACGTTCCCTACTGGGAGGGCGGCACCTGGTGCCTGCTGTCAGCTCCCTGATTGTCTGTACTGTCTGTTTCTTGTTTTATCTGCTGTTTAGTGGGTTCAACTTCTTGTGCTTATATCATAATTGTTCAATTTCTTCTGTGGCAAGGCCTGTTATCTCAGCAATATCCTTGACAGAGAAGCCTTTGGCCTTCATCTTGCGGGCATTCTCAACCAATGTTTCGGCACGGCCTTTAGCTTCGCCTTTTGCAATACCAATGGCTTCGCCTTCTGCTACACCTCGGCTATACCCTTTCTGGTCTGCCGTCATAAAGGCACCTTGATTGTCGTAGAACACCTTCTCGCTCTCCCAATATTTGGCGTATTCCTCCTTGGAAAGGGCTGCAACTTCAGCCACCTCGAAGAATTTGCTAAAGATACGTTCCTGTAGAGCCTTGGGACGTTCCAGCAAGCGGGGCAAGTTTTTCAAGGCATAGAGCCACTTGTCAGTAAGGTCAACAAGTTCGTCCTCTGTCTTCTTAAACTTGGGCATTTCAAGATAGATATAAGTAAGCTTGTCATAAAATACCTTCTTTTTGTTGATGTCCATCAACTGTACCACGTGGTGGTAGTAGTTTTCGTCGTCTTTGTCTTCATCGAACACGAAGTTCAGGATACCGATGGTATAGACAGCCTTCAGCCCAAAGAGCCACTTGCCTTTTTCGCCTTGAGACAGGATTGGGAATGAAGAGTAATAGACTGAACGGTCCTTAAACCATTGTTGTTCGGCCTTCTGCATCTCTATGACAATCTTGTCACCTTTCTCGTTCTCGGCATAGATGTCAAACACTGAACGGCGGTCTTCCTCCGTATCGCCCAACTGCTCATTGGGCAGCAAGGTAAGGCTTTTGATGACCTCACGTCCCTGCAGGAGAGCATTGACCAGATGAAGTGTCAAGTCCTTGTTCGGCTCTGTGCCGAAGAAGTACTTGAAACCGTAGTCGGTATAGGGATTGATATATCTGCTTCCGTTCAACATTCCCATATCGCTTGTTAGTTACGACGGCAAAGTTAGGAATAATTTCTGAAATAACATAATAAAAGAAATAAAAAGTATGCGCAAGAGCTGAAGGCTCATTTTTGTGGTGCATACTCCAAGGGCATTGCTACCATTGAACATTTATCCTGTCATATCAGCGTAGCATATTCCGCACTATAGCGCAGCATCTGATGGGCGTAACTCTCTGAGTAGTTCACCTGGAAGTCGCATATCGTGCCATTGTCATCGAACACCGGGATTATCATGGGATTGATGAATCCCTTATACGGCGCAAGGTTCAACTGCTTGTAACGCTCCTGCACTTCAGCGTGCAATCCGGCATCCACCCGGACGGCATAGCGCTCCACCAGCTGGCGGGCCGCATCGTAGTCGCCCTCGCTCTTGATGCGCTGTATCTCGGCTAAGAGGTGGGCAAAGAGCCCTCGAAGAGCCTCATAGTCGGTGATATGTACGTACGTCTTACCATTGCGTCGCTCCATCTTGATAACGTCGCCCTGTTCGTAACACCAGTGGGCTATCAGCGCCCTGTTGCGCATGTGCGCTTCTTCAATCTGTCTGCCGGGCTCTATGCGTATGAGCTGTGTCATCAGACCGTTCATGATGTAGGAATAGTATTGCGACTTGTACGCCTCCTGGTCAGGCAGCAGTCCCAGTTCTATCAGCTTCTGGTCGGCAATATAGTAGAGTCCGAACAGGTCTGCCCGTGCCTCCTCAATGGTGTTGCCGTATGCCTTCAGCGCATCGGGGTCAGTGCCGGGCAACAATTGTCCGCTGCCGTGCCCGAGACACTCGTGGAGGTCGGTGTGAAGGTCGTCGCATACATCTCCGTATTTTTCTATCAGTGAGAGCGTTTCCTTGTCAATTACGAATTCTTCCTTGAACCCGTTTCCGTGTGCTGCCTTATTGTAAGCATCCGTAATGTTCGAGATGGTAATGCTCTTCGAGCCGTACTGTGCCCGTATCCAGTCCGCATTGGGCAGGTTGATGCCTATGGCCGTAGAGGGATATTCGTCACCACCCAGCATGGCCGCACAGATGGCATTGGCCGTGACGCCCTTGACATGGGGCTTGCGGAACCTGGCGTCGACCGGCGAATGGTCTTCAAACCACTGTGCGTTGCTACTGATGGCCTGGGTTCGCTTGGTGGCCTCCAGGTCTTTATATTCGACGATGCCTTCCCAGGAGCCTTTCAATCCCAAGGGGTCGCCATAGACTTCGATGAATCCGTTGACAAAATCGATGCGTCCTTCGTGTTCTCCCACCCACGCAATGCAATAGTCATTAAATACGCGAAGGTCACCACTGCGATAGTACTCCATCAGCAACTCTATCACATGCCGCTGATGGTCGTTCTCTGCCACTCCTGCAGCTTTGTCAAGCCAGAAGAGTATGTGGCGTATGGCATTGCCGTACCGGCCATTAGCCGACCATGTCTCTTCTCTTACTTCACCATCGCGCTTGACCAGTGTTGAATTCAGTCCGTAGCTAACAGGAGCCACATCGTCAGCGTTCTTTTGTTTCTGTGCCTGGTAGTATTGTTCCACTTCGCCCTGAGTCAGTCCCTCGTAGAAATTACAAGCCGACGTGGCCACAAGGTCAGCACCGTCAGCTTTGTTCACCCGCTTGGGCAGCACCAGTGGGTCGAAGATGACTGGGAACAGCTCGTCGCAGAGCTGTTCGACGGTCTCGCCGTCCCTGAGCGGCAGTTTGCAGGCATCCACCTGACGGAGTGCACTTCGCAGATAGTCGGCACTGAAGGCTGGCAGGAACTTGTCGCTGCCATAGTGGTGATAGATGCCGTTGGAGAACCACACGCGCTTAAGGTAGACTTCCAGTGCGCGGAATTCCTCTGTTGCATGGTCAATTGTCAGGTCTGTATAGACGACTTCCAATGTCTTGCGGATACGCAAGTTGTATTTTCCAAACTGGTCGAAGGTGATGTCGCGTCCGAAGAGGGTGGCCTTCGACAGGTAGTAAACCAATGTTTTCTGTGACAAAGATAATTGCTCAAATCCGTTTAAGCGGTATCTGAGCAATTGTAAGTCAGCAAATCTTTCGTCTGAATAGTTCATTCTTCTGTATTTTACCCTACTTTTACCGTTCTCTTCTTAGGCTCTTTCAGCTTTTCTGAGGGATGTTGCGCCAGTTGTCGGAGCCGATACTCTCGTGGGGTGATGCCCAACTGCTTGTAAAACGATGCATAGAACGACTGCCTGTTGGAGAATCCGACCATGTCGCTGACTTCCTCCATCCTCAGTTTCTGATACCTTCTGTCTACGAGGATGGCCATTGCCTCTTCGATACGGAACTTGTTGACAAACGAGGTGTAGTTCATGTGGAACCGAACGTTCACCACCGCGGAAACGTAACGAGTATTAGTACCTAAATCTTCAGCAAGTTGTTTGGCTGAGTAATCCTTGTCCTTGTACTTCTTCTGCATGACAATGATATTCAAGATTTTCTCCTTCATCTCGTCCATCAACTTAGGGCTCACAAGACTGCGGTATGCAGCCTCCTTTTCTTTCTTTTCTGTAATGTTGTACTTAGCCATAACCGTTGATTAAGATTTATTATAAATATTTCAACGGCAAATTTACAAAATATTTCCATTAAGTCGAAATTATTTTAGCAAAAAAATATTAACAGCGCAAAAATAATTGTCTGAGGGTCAATATAATGATGTTTAAAGTCAGTTAGGACATTGGTGGTTTCAAAGATCTTGAAGCCGGATGCCGCGGGCACTGTTGAGGTAATCAGACCGCATCTCAATAGCTTTTCTCCACTGGCCGGTGAACATTGTGCCCAAGTCCAGGTCTATCTTCCAGGTGCCATGAGCCTCCAGACGGTCTATCATCGTGCCCAGTGTCAGGTTGTCAATGTCCTCGTAGGGCACGAAGCGGCTTTCCTCACCTTTCTCGTCGCCGGCAATCTCGATGAGCAGTCCAGCGCTAATCAGTTCGTACAGCAGGTCGTTGACAAAACGGATGGGAATGGCCGTTTCCTCTCTCAGTTCCATAACCGAATAGGGTTTCCCCCCGGTTGCAAACCGTCGGCATATCCTGCTCATCAGCAGTGCCGAGAGCATCAGCTTGTAGCGGTGGCTGATTTCGCCGGCATTGGCGTCATAGTCATAGTAGTCTAGATTCTGATTGGTATAGCACAGCTCTGCACCGAACAGGCAGATGGTCCATGATATCTGCAGCCACAGCATGAACAGCGGCAGTGCTGCAAACGAGCCGTAGATGGCGTTGTAGCTGGACAGGAATACCTGCGAGTGGATGTAGACGAACTGCAGCCCCTGCATGGCTATGCCCGCCAGTATGCCGGGAATGACGGCACTCTTCACCTTGACGTGCGTGTTGGGCATGAAGATGTAGAGTGCAATGAACATACACGCCATCAGCACATAGGGTATGAGGTCTATCAGCGTGCGCACAGCAGAGCCCAGCATCAGGAAGTCGGGCACGTGATCGGCTATGGCGGCTATGAATATGCTCAAACCCGACGTCACCACAATCAGTATGGGGAATACAAAGAACATGGCCAGATAGTCCGTAAACGTGCGGAACACTGACCGTGACTTCTTCACCTGCCAGATCTCGTTGAATGTATCCTCTATGTTGCTTACCAGCATCAGCACCGTATAGAGCATGAACAGGAGGCCGATGCCCAGGAAGATGCCGCTCTTGGTGTGTACCAGATAGCTGTTGACGAAGCCGATGATGATTTCAGCCGCCTGAGGCTGTGTGGAGAAGGCATCGCGGAACCAGACTTCAATATACTTGCTGTACCCGAAACCACGGGCTATGGCAAAGACCACCGCCAGAATGGGGACAATGGCCAGCAGTGTGGAGTAAGTCAGCGCCGAGGCTTGTGTCAGCACTCGCTTGGCCGTGAAGAAACGGACGGCCAGCAGCACCTTTTTGACAATCTCCACCATCAGGAACCATAACGGAGAAACGTCGCCCCGTGTAATCCTCCAAATGCCGGTAGTGAAGAAGTCTACTATCTTACCCATCTCTTGAAAATTTATTTAATTAAGGAAGACAGCGCCCCTGTAAGCCGGGTTCTGTACCTTGCCGCCAGCAAGGTGCCTGTCATTTATCTAATCCAACGGTTGCCCGCTGGCTCAAGCATTCTACCCTCCGTCGTGGCCCAAAACCGTCGGGCGGACAACCCTCAAACGACGGTATACGCGAACTTGCAGCCTCCAGACGGGACAGCCCGACGGTCACCCGACGGCTGGTGGGCTCTTACCCCGCCTTCTCACCCTTACACGCCTTCCGGCGTGCGGTCGTTCTCTTCTCCCGTATCCAACTGTCACCAACTGCTGGCATTTTCACCAGTGGAGCGTCCTCTGCTGCCCGGACTTTCCTCTTGCAGCAGTCGCAAGGACTGCCGCCAGCGACAGGCCGTGGCGCTGTCTTCCATTGTGCAAAGGTACGAAAAAATGTGCAAACTCCAAATCTTTATGACTAAAAACTTTCATAATGCCAACCAAATTCACTGAGTTTGCCAACCAAATTCGGCGACTTTGCTCAGCAGACAACCCTACCCTGCCGGCAGAAGCAGCATGAAACGGAGTGCATTAACAAAAGAAAAAGGCACTTTTCCTTGGGCTTTTCGGAAATAATACGTATCTTTGCAGCCAGATATTTATTATTATTTAAGGTAATATACAAAAACGATGACACCCGTAAAGATTCTTAGTGTTGACGACGAGCAGGACCTGGAGTTACTGCTCACCCAGTATTTCCGCAGGAAGATACGCAAAGGGGAATATGAGTTTTACTTCGCCCATAACGGACTGGAGGCGCTGACCACGCTACTGAAGGTAAAGGACATTGACATCATACTGTCGGACATCAACATGCCGGAGATGGACGGACTGACACTGCTGACGAAAGTCAACGAGATGAGCAACCCCGCACTGAAGTGCATCATGGTGTCGGCATACGGCGACATGGGCAACATCCGGCAGGCCATGAACAACGGTGCCTTCGACTTTGCCACGAAACCCATCGATCTGGACGACCTGAGCGTGACCATAGAGAAGGCAATAGAACAGATAAATTATATCAAGCAGTCGCAGAAGGAGCACTCGCAGTTGGAGTCACTGAAGACGGATCTGGCCGTGGCGGCAGAGATTCAGCAGGCCATACTGCCGCGCGTTTTCCCGCCGTTCCCCGAAAACGACGACGTGCTGGACTTGGCTGCACTGATGACTCCCGCCAAGGACGTAGGCGGAGACTTCTACGATTTCTTCCGCATAGATGACGACCACATCGGGCTGGTGATGGCTGATGTCAGCGGTAAGGGCATCCCCGCAGCCATCTTCATGGCGGTGAGCCGCACACTGATACGCACCATCGGACTGCAAGGATATACGTGTGACGTAGCCATGAACAAAGCCAACGAACTGCTGTGCGGGGAGTCGGTGGGAGCCATGTTCGTCACCGTATTCTATGCCATCTACAACATCAGGACGGGGCAACTGGACTACTGCAATGCGGGACACAACTCGCCATACATCCTGCGCGCCAACGGCAACGTGGAAATGATGCCCATGAGCACTAACTGCATCATAGGTATCGTGGAAGGCATCAGCTATGAAAGCAGCACCCTGCAGTTGGGTGCGGGCGACACGCTGGTGATGTACACCGACGGTGTGAACGAGGCATTCAACACCGAATTAGAAGAATACGGAGAGCCACGCATGGAACAGGCACTACGCGAAGTGAACGGCCGTACATGCCGCGAGGTGATTGATGGACTGTTAGCCGACGTGAGACGCTTCACCAATGGAGCCGAACAGAGCGACGACATCACCATTATGGCCATCAAGCGGAAGGCATGAAGAAATAAACAATAAGAACTAAAAATGAAAAAAATAAATGTCAGGTGGTGGCAGCTCGCTGTGGGCTGTGGGTTGGCAGCCACGGGCGTTGGTGTCTACCTGACGTATGACCGTCTGGACCAGAAGAACAGGGAGTTGGAGGCACAGGTGGTGGAACTGACCAAGCGCGAACAGCAGTCGGTAGTCATGCAGCGAGTCAATGCGCAAATGGAGGAAATTGCCAATGAGGAGCGCCGCATCAGCGACGAACAGCGTGAAGCCGCCGAAGAGCAGACACGCGTGGCGGAACGTGAACGGCAGAACGCCGAGCAGCAGCGCCACCAGGCCGAACAAGAACGGCAGAACGCACTGGCGGCCGAGCACAAGGCGGTGGAGGCGTCGCACGTGGCACAAAGCCAGCGGCAGATTGCCGAGCAGCAGCGTACAGAGGCGGAATACTCGAAGCGTGTGACAGACACTCTGAGCTTCCTGACACTGGCACGATCGCTAGGAACATCGGCCACCAACCAATACTATGCCGGTAACCATGAGATTGCAGAGATGCTGGCATACACCGCCACGATGTACACCAACCGCTATCACGGCGACATCTATGCCCCTACTGTCTATCAAGCCATGGCACTGACCAGCCAGAACAAAAACGTATGGAACAAGCACAAGGGCAGCATCACTGACATCGAATTCCTCGACAACAAAGGACAGGACTTCGTCTCGTGCAGCACGTACGGCGAGGTGCTTCGCCACCACCAGACAGGCACTAATCTTAAGACGGAAACACTGGTGCGCAACCCACGCTATGACTTCCGCGACGTCTACATTGACCGGAAGACAAGCACCGTCTATGCCATCAGCCGCTCCAGCCACGTGCTGGTCATCCGCGACAACACGGTACAGGACATTCTGGAGGTTAGCCTGCCTAAACTCAGCAAGATGGAGCAATTAGGCAACCACTTCGTGCTCTTCGGAGAGAAGGGAATAGCAAGCTTCGACGGACAAACGGTGGGTGAGGTGAAGATGCTGCCGCACAGAATCATAACCATCAGCGCATCGCAGCACATGCCATTAGTGTTCGACGACCACGGCAACGAGTACCTGATAAAGAGCATCAACAGCATAGAAACAAAACAGGTAGGCATCAAAGGACAGGTGACGGCATACGCAGAGTCGAAGAATGAACACATCAAGGCGTACGGCATTAGCGACGGTACACTGTACTTCGTCAACGCACAGGGCAAAAGCTCCAGGCTCAGCGGACACCGCTCCCAGATATCAAAGATAAAAATCAACGGACACCGCATCTACACCGCAAGCTACGACGGCATGATGAACCTTTGGATGTCGAACATGACGAAGATGGAACCTATGACGCTCTTCCAGACCAACGGATGGATTATCAACTTCACCTACGACCCGACGAAGACATACATCTGGACGGGCGACCAGAAAGGAAACCTAACGGAGTCACTGATATCGGTACCCTTGATGCAGGAGCGACTCAAGAACCGAGTGAAACGCAACTTCACTAAAGACGAGTGGAACTACTACATAGGCAGAAACGTGGCTTACGAAGACATCACCAAGGGTAAAACAAAATAAAAAAAATAAAAGATAATCATTGAAGGAACAAAGACTATGGCACGACACTTACTGAAACACCTGTTTCTCATCCTTTGTTTCTTACTGCCCATGACGGCCAACGGGCAGGGAATACCTCTGCTGCAAAACTTCAGCGCTAACGAATACAAGGCACACAACCAGAACTTCGACATCATTACGGACGAGAACGGTATCGTGTATGTGGCCAATTTTGAAGGACTCCTTTATTACGACAACGCACAGTGGCGCATCATCCATACCCCGGGTGTGACGCGCATCACCAGCTTGTACCGCGATACGAAAGGTGTCATATGGACTGGCGGATACAACTACATAGGTTATGTGAAGAACGACGAACGGGGAACCATATCACTGCGCAGTATTGACACACAGAAGGCCTTTCAGGGAGAAGTGGAATGGATGTGGGAAAAGGACGGAAAGCTGTTCTTCAAGGCCAGCGACGACAAAGTGTACAGCGTCATCAACGGAGTAGTACAATGGGGCGCAGGTGCCCAGATGCCCAACGAGGGCAATACAATGCTGGTGGAGGACGGACACGTCACACAGGCTCATGAACTGGAGGGAGGAATGAAGGCACTGGCAACAGAAGGACGCGGTATCATCATCCAGGACCGCACAGGCAAGGAACTGTTCAGGATTACCACTGATGACGGACTGTGCTCGAACAATGTCAGACGTATCACGTACAACGGACACGGCATCATCTGGGGAGCCACCGACAACGGCATCTTCGCCATCGGCTATCCATCTATCTACACACACTTCACCGCCCGCGAAGGACTGCACTCTGAGGTGCTGTCGCTGGCAAAACTGGGCGACCAGCTCTATGCAGGAACACTGAGCGGACTCTACGTCAAGCAAGGACTACGATTCCACCAGGTGGCAGGAATGAACTATGCCTGCTGGCAGCTGACACTGCAGAACGGCGCACTACTGGCAGCAACGTCGAACGGTGTCTATCGTGTGGCCATGACAGGGACTGTGACACAGCTGACGACTGCCAACACATTGTCGCTGATGGTTGACGCCCACGGATTTTACAGTGGCGAGATGGACGGCATATTCTACAACACCACGAACGGGCGCAAGCGGGTAAGCGACATCGAGAAAGTGGTGAAGATTATGAAAGACAAGACAGGAACCATCTGGATGCAGAACCTGTACGGCAAACTGTGGCGTGAGTTCGAACCATTTAGCCGTGACAAAGACAAGGAGGCCATAGGAACGCTCGTGGAGTATGGCGACAAGGTGCTGCCCATCACCACCAACACCACCAAGCCCTTCGCCTACCCCACCTTCTCATACTACGACAAGGAGGGCGTGCTCTGGCTCACGGACAACAAAGGCCACAAGCTGCATGCACATAACAACCAGAAAATGTCGGAAGTGGTATACCCCACCATGGACTACTCCGTACGCTCCATGCTTCGCGACGGAAACCTGCTGTGGCTCGGCGGCGACAAGGGCATCAACGTGGTGGACTACACCAAGCGAGACGCTGCAGAGGCCGTTGAACGACCGAGACTACTGCTACGGTCGGTAGTGTTGCAAGGCGACAGCGTGCTGTGGGGTGGATTCGGTGAACCCATCACCGAACTGCCGTCATTGCCTAGCGACGACCACCAGTTGGCCTTCAACTTCTCAATAGACTACCCATCGCTGATGTTAAACACAGAGTACCGCACGCGCATCAACGGAGGACGATGGAGCGCATGGGACAACGAAACGCAGGAGGAGTATGGAAACCTGCCTTCAGGATCGCACCTGTTTGAAGTGCAGGCACGTGATGCATACGGACAGGTGTCGAACATTGTCAGCATATCGTTCTTCATAGCACCACCCGTCTACCTCAGGTGGTACATGCTACTGCTCTACATTGCTCTGACTATGGCAGCCATCTATGCATTCATGCGATGGCGCACCAGCAGACTTGAACGAGAGAAAGAGCGACTGGAGTCACTCGTCAAGGAGCGAACTGACGAAGTAGTAAAGCTGGAGAAGGTGGCCACCGTGGGTAAACTGACTCAGGGACTTATCGACCGCATACTGAATCCACTGAACTACATCAACAATTTCAGCAAACTGTCTGAAGGACTGGTGAACGACGTGAAGGCCAACGTAGAGGACGAAAAGGAACACATGGACGAAGAGAATTACGAAGACACCATGGACGTGCTGGATATGCTGAAGGGCAACCTGCAAAAAGTCAGTGAACACGGTGCTAACACCACACGCACACTGAAGGCTATGGAGGAGATGCTCAAGGACCGCTCAGGAGGTATCGTCAGGATGGACCTCACTCCCCTGCTCCACCAAAACGAGGAAATGGTGCGGAAATATTTCGAGAAGGACATCAGCAACTACAATATTCGCTGCTCATTCAACCTGCCAACGGCAGACATCTTCATCAACGGTAATGCCGACCAACTGAGCAAAACCATGATGAGCATACTGGGCAATGCTGTCTACGCTGTTGTGAAAAAGGCTCAGCGACAACAGGGAGAGGGCTATACACCGGAAATCACGCTAAGCGCCGACACCAACGGCAGCAAGGTTATCCTGCATATCCGCGACAACGGCGTAGGCATAGAGCAGACCATCATCAACAAGATCTTCGACCCCTTCTTCACCACAAAGACTACCGGCGAGGCTGCAGGCATCGGACTGTACCTGTGTCACGAGATTATCCAGAACTATGGCGGAACCATCAGCGTGAAGTCGGAGAAGGACATCTACACAGAATTCACCATTATGTTACCAACAATCGCATAATTAAGAGGGACTATGGACAAGAAGATTAACACTTTGCAACAGCAGCTCAAGGAGCAGGAAAAGCTGGCAGCATTGGGAATGCTCAGTGCAGGCATTGCCCACGAAATACAGAACCCGCTGAACTTTGTCATCAACTTTAGCAAGATGTCAGGCAAACTGTTGGACGACCTCACCGACATCGTAGACGACAACAAGGACAAGCTGAGTGCCGACGACTGTGAGGAGGTGGAGGACATCGTGGCCGACCTGCGCGAAAATCTGTCCAAGATTGTGGAGCATGGTGACAGGGCCATCAGTATCATCCAGGGCATTCTGCTGGTATCACGCGGCAAGGAGGACGAATACCTGCCCTCGGACGTGAACCGCATTGTCAAGGAGTATGTGTGGCTTGCCTATCATGCCATGCGCGCCAACCACAAGGGTTTCAACATCAGCATCCACGAGGAATACCAGGAGGGGCTGCCGCTGATGATGGTCATCCCACAAGACCTGAGCCGCGCCGTGCTGAACCTGATGAACAATGCCTGTTACACCGTGTGGGAAAAGTCGCAGACTGCCCCTGCCGACTATCAGCCCACCATCGAGGTGAAAGTAACGACGGACGGGAAACAGGTGAGCATAGAGATTGCCGACAACGGCATGGGTATGTCAACGGAAGTCAAGCAGCACCTATATGAGAACTTCTTCACCACCAAGCCCGTTGGACAGGGCACAGGACTGGGCATGGGCATCACACGCGATATCGTAGAGAACAAGCACATGGGTACGCTGACCTTCGAGTCGGAAGAAGGGGCAGGCACCCGTTTCACCATAACCTTCCCCATCCGAACGAAATGAGTTCACTATGACCTTCCCATCCGAACGAAATGAGTTCACTACAACCATCCCATCCGAAAGAAATGAGTTCATTATGACCTTCCCCATCCGAACGAAATGAACAGAGTCCTATACCTTATTATATTAATAGTAGCGCTCCTCACCACGGGAACAGCCCACGCCCAAGACGACGGACAGATGCTGGAGCAGGCGGAACAGGACTACCTGATAGGCCGGTTCGACCGCGTGCTGGAAGTGTTGGAGCCCCGCGTCAACAGTCTTCAGTACACCAACAAGCAACGGGCTCTCCGACTGATGGCTCTCAGTTACCTGGCAAAGGACAATGAGGACAAGGCCGAACAGTATGCTCGCCAGCTGGTGGAACTGAACAACTACTACACGGGAGTGGACGACCCACCACGTTTCGAAGAGATGGTGAACAAGCTGAAAGCGGGTAAGACCATCACCGTGACCACTGCCTCCAGCGTAGCGGAAGGTATTGAGGAAGCCCCTGTGCCCGTGACCATCATTACGGCCGAGATGATTGAAAACCTCGGTTATAACAAGAACCTAAGCCATGTACTTGCTGCCTACGTTCCCGGCATGACCGACGTATTGTCTGAAAAAGAGGAAAACATCGCCATGCATGGGGCTTTTGCCAACTACCAGGAGCTTGTTCTCGTCATGGAGAATGGGCACCGCCTGAACAACCGTACATATAACAGCAGTTCACTGGACTACTCGCTGAGTACTGAAAAAATTGACCACATTGAAGTACTGCGCGGTCCTGCCTCCTCACTTTACGGCAATGTGGCACTGTCTGCCGTGGTGAACATCATCACCAAGCAGGGTGCCGACGTCAACGGACTGAAAGCCAAATATGGTTACGGAACCTTCAACACCCACAAGGGCGACCTTACCTTGGGCACACGCTTCATGGATGCCGATGTCTTCATTTGGGGATCCATCTACCAGAGTGACGGTCAGGAGCTTAGTATCAGCGACGGCGACATGGGAAGATATCTGCAACGGTTTGATAAAGAACCTGCTCCAGGGCAGTATGCACACGTAAACCGTTATCGCGACAAGCCCTGTTACGATGTTGGAATGACGTTCAGATACAAGAATCTGGATTTCACCTTCTCCCGGAAGAACTCACGAATGGTGAATCAATTTTCAGGAGGATGGGGGGTCTATGACTATGAACGATATACGCTATTCAATGGAATTAAGCCAGGCAGCAACTGCGAGAGCAACCATACGGAACTGGGATACACCTACAAACTGGGCGGCATCATCCTTAGCGGTTCGGTATATGGCGACTGGTACACCTCACAATATTATGAGATTGAAAGTCCTGAAGCGCCAGAAGAGGAACTGCTGCCTGATGACAAAAGAGTTTATTCCATAGGATGCTACAACTATACAAACATAAAAGAATACACCCTGGGCGGTAACCTGCGTGCCAGCACCAATTACCGGCTGGGCTCCACATCGGGCACCCTGCTTGTAGGCAGCCAGTTTGAACACTTCACGCTCTACGATTACCTCGACATCTCGGGTAAAGAGTATAACAAATTCTATGAAGGCAGTACCGACTATGGCTACTTCCGGGATTTTATAGGCAAGGAGAACAGCCTGTCGTTCTACCTGCAGGACAAGCACTCGTTCACCAACAAGTTGATCCTCAATGCCGGGATGCGCTACGACATCAAGCACCGCCGACTGCAGCCGGACATTACTGCATGGTCGCCTCGACTGGCACTCATCTACCTGCCTTACGAGCAGCTCAACATGAAGTTAACCTATGCCCACTCGTTTGTGGACATGGCCTATTACTACCGATGCGAAGCTGCCACATTTGAAGAAGACTTTCTGCCACAATACCTCACCGCCATACAGCTTGCCGTCATGGGTAAACTGCCAGCTCTCCACCTGTCTTACGACTTCAACATATCCTACAATAACTTCAAGAATCTGTATTGCGAGATCCATAACGACAGGAAATGGGACAACGAAGGCACATTCAAGAACCTGGCCTTCGAACTCTGCACATACTACAGTTGGAAACGCCTCACCGCTCAGCTGTCCCTCTACTGGTGCAAGGCACTGTCGGCCAGTTACTACTATTATAACGAAAACGAAAAGCGAGTGGCCTGCGTGCCTAATCACACAGCCAATCTCAACGTGGGCTGGAAGCTGATTGACAATGCCAACCATAAGCTCAAACTGTATAGCAACATCCATTATTTGGGCAACATATTGGTACTGGCGATTAAGCTAGAAGGACCTTCCTTCGTAAGTGACGACTATTTCCTAGACCGCAGAGTTATCTTCGACGCTGGCTTGAAATATACATACAAGAAGCATCTGCAGCTGTCACTCGACTGTGAGAACCTGCTTAATACCAACCGCTATGTCGTCGGGCCTCGCTGGGAAATGTATCCAGAACGGCAGCGAGGACGGAACTTAATGGCATCGATAGCTTTCACCTTATAAAACAAACGGCAAGAACATGATTATTCGTTATTTCCTTATCATCATAATGACAGCCTGCATCACCACAAACGTCATGGCGCAGGCTAACGAAGAACGATACCGGGCCATCTACGACCGAGCGGAACAGTCTTACAAAATTGGTCAGCTGGAACAGGCTGAGAAGGATCTGAAGAACAACCTGGAAAACTTCCCACTGGGCATACGACAGGGAGCTTGCCACCTGCTGGTACTGTGCTACCTGGCTATGGACCGCGAAGAGGATGCCGAGAAATATGCTCGCTTGCTGCTGGAAGAGAATCCATACTACAGTACCACTCTCGACGACCCGCAGCGATTCATCGACATGGTGGCAAACATCAAGTCGGGATTCACCGCCACCATTACCACGGCATCCAGTCAGGCGGAAAGTCTCCAGGAGGTTCCTGTGCCTACTACACTGATTACAGAAGAGATGATCCGCATATCAGGTGCACGCAACCTGCAGGAACTGCTGGCCATCTACGTGCCAGGCATGAACCCCATTGACTGCAACGACGACATCAACATCTCAATGCGCGGCATCTACAGCAACAGCCAGGAGAAAATACTTTTCATGCTGAACGGACACCGGCTGAACAGCTACTGTACCAACACGGCCGCCCCGGACTTCAGCATCTCGTTAGAGAAGCTGAAACAGATAGAAGTGCTGCGCGGACCTGCATCATCGCTCTATGGCGGCGTGTCACTGACGGCTGTGGTGAACCTCATCACCAAGCAGGGGGCCGACGTGGACGGCATCAAGGTAAAAGCCGGCATCGGAAACTATGGACAGTATCGCGGCGACCTCATCTTCGGAAAGCGATACTTTGATCTCGACATGCTGCTATGGGGAGGGTTTTATATGGCCAAGGGACAGGAAAAATATGTCGACAAGGAAGACACAGGACTGAAAGCAATTGGCGGCGACGTCACCGTGGGAGGTATTGGCAACAAGCCCAACTACGACTTCGGTACCAGCATCAAGTACAAGAAGCTGCGCTTCCTGTACAACGGTCAGTTCTCACAAATCCAGGCTCCCATGACGATGACCCACACCTTCTCGCCATACGACATCACGAAGTACAAAACTTTCAACGGCACCAGGCCTAGCCACTCATCCTTCTCACACCATGCCGACATCAGCTATAGTGAACAGATAGGAAGCAACGTGTCGCTGACAGGACAGTTTGCCTACGATAACAACGACCTGACACACTATCAGGTTATTACCGACCCGCCCGTGCAGGGCATGGCCCAACTGCTGCCGCTGACTGACGCCCTGAAAGAGCAGCTGGGCGACGAACTGGGAGGATTTGCACGTTACATCAACGGACAGGAGCACACCTTCAGCGCCAAGTTGCAGGGCGACTGGAGCTACATCAATAACGGTACCCACAAGGGCCTGCTCTCCTTCGGAGCGGAGTACAGCTATTTCCAACTGGACGATACCCGCTACACCTTCGTCTACGACTTTATCAACGCAACGACAGAGACTACCAACATCTCCGAGCTGGGCAAGGGTCACGAGAACAATGCCAACGCCTATGCACAGCTGAAGCACCAGTGGGGCCCCTTCATCCTCAATGCGGGACTGCGCTTCGACTACAAGTCGCGCTACGACTCCACCTACATCCACGAGTTCTCGCCTCGTGTAGCCCTGATCTTCCTGCAACCCAAGTGGAACGTGAAGCTCAGCTACGCCAAGGCTTTCACCGACGCACCCTACCTCTACCGCAAGACCAACCAGCTACTGCTGGCTATGCTGGGGAGGGAAGGGCATGAGCAGCTGGCTTGGGGGCTCAACCCCGAGTCGATGCACTCCTGGCAGCTCACCTTTGCAGGAACGGAATGGTTCCGCGGTTTCAACATCGAGCTCAATGCCTTTTACAACCGCATGCGTGACATGATATACATGGAACTGCTGGAGCATTACAACATGGGTAATTCAGACATCTACGGATTGGAGTTCACAGGTAGCTACGAACACCGGAACATAAATGCACACCTTACCGCCAGCTGGATGACTCCCAAGATGTACGAACTGGAAGACATCAGCTATAACTATGCGTTCAACATGCCCCAGTTCACTGCCAATGCAGTCCTTGGATGGAAGCCTATTCCACAACTACAGTTACACACCCGTGCAGGCTTCTACTCACGCCAGCACGCCAACTATCTCAGTGTCATAGACTATGGTACCCTACTCGTCCTTCAGAGCCAAGAGGAACAACTGTTGGGAAAAATAGCTGACAAAAGCATAACGGAAGCAGAAATGGCCAAGTATTATCAGATATTAAAGATGGAAAAAGAGAGCGACAGTAAAATAAATGTCGAGAAGGACGTTCCTGCATACTTCCTATGGGACATCGGTGCCAGCTACAAGATAGGACGATTGGAACTGAGCGTCAACGTGCACAACGTGCTCAACAGGAACTATGCCATCAGCGGAGCATGCACCGGACTCATTCCACAAAAAGGCCGCTGGTTCCTGTTTGACATAGCGTATAAGTTCTGAATGTCAAACATTGGCAGGACTCGTCCAGACTAGTACAGCATAGATATCCCTCCAAAAAGTAAGCGCTCCCCATTCGGGAAGCGCTTACCTTTTTAATCTTACGGCTTGCTCTTACTTTACCTTGGCAACGATAGCCTTGAAAGCCTCAGGGTTGTTCAGAGCCAGGTCAGCGAGCACCTTGCGGTTAATCTCGATACCGGCCTTGGCCAGCTTACCCATGAGCACAGAGTAGCTCATACCCTCCTGACGAGCGGCAGCGTTGATACGCTGAATCCACAGTGCGCGGAACGAGCGCTTCTTGTTCTTACGGTCGCGATAGGCGTAGGTCAGACCCTTCTCCCAGGTGTTCTTGGCTACTGTCCAAACATTCTTGCGGGCACCAAAGTAACCGCGAGTGAGCTTAAGAATTCTCTTACGTTTTGCACGTGATGCTACGTGATTGACTGATCTTGGCATAGTTCTTTACTTCTTTAAATGTTTGACAATAGGTGAATTAGCGGAGACACAACAGGTCGCGAACCTGCTTCATGTTCGAGTTGTCTACGATAGAGTAACCCTGCAGATTACGCTTCTGCTTCTTAGTCTTCTTCGTCAGAATGTGACTGTGGTAAGCGTGGTGTCTCTTGACCTTACCTGTTCCCGTGAACGAGAAACGCTTCTTCGCTCCGGAGTTTGTCTTTACTTTTGGCATTGTTTTGAAAAAATTAAATTGTTATTAATAATCGGCGACTACGCATATACCCGGCGCGACGCCTTCTCTTTTTATTTTTCTCTTTCAGCTCTCAACTCTCAACTCTCAACTTACATATCATCTTCCGTGAGCTTCTTCAGCGCTTCGGCACTGATTTTGGCGTTGGCCAGCAGTCCACCGTTCTGTGGCGTTGCCACTGCCTGCTGCTGACGCTGCACCTCCTTTGCTTCTGCCTCGCTGGCCTCACGGTCACGGGCCTGCTGACTTTTCTTGGCCACACCAGCCTTCTTCGGAGCCAGATAGAGGAACATCTTCTTACCTTCCAGCGAGGGCATCCCCTCCACCTTGGCCAACTCCTCCAAGTCGTTGGCAAAGCGCAGCAAAAGCACCTCACCCTGCTCCTTGAACAGAATGCTGCGGCCCCGGAAGAACACGTAGGCGCGGACCTTGTTGCCTTCTTGCAGGAACTCACGGGCATGCTTGAGCTTGAACTGATAGTCGTGCTCGTCAGTCTGAGGCCCGAAGCGAATCTCCTTCACCTCCACCCTCACCTGCTTGGCCTTCATTTCCTTCTGGCGCTTCTTCTGCTGGTACAGGAATTTTGAATAGTCAATGAGACGACACACAGGCGGATTGGCATTCGGTGAAATCTCCACCAGGTCAACGCCCTGCTGACGGGCCATGTCCAAAGCATCGCGGGTAGCCACCACAGTACTGCCGTCGTCACCCACAATTCTTACCTCACGCACGCGTATCTGTTCGTTGATACGGTACTGATTTTTCATCTTGTTGTCGTTCTTCATCAACCGTTTTTTACAAAATCGGCTGCAAAATTACATAAAAATCAGCATATTACAAAATATTTTCCTAGTTATTTTCACTTCCCGCCCCCTTTTTTTAGCGAAAGAAGCTATGCTTGTCATTCTGTAACGTCACCTCCATATAATTAATTTTAGACAACGATACAGCGTTCGCGTCACTGTCAAACAGCATCGACGGCAAAAAAGTTGTAACAACTTTCAGAAAAGCTGTAACAACTATTCGGAAAGTTGTAACAACTATTTGGAAAGTTGTTACAGCTTTTTTCTGACAGACGATGTATTGTCGTACAAAACGGCACTGAGTATCCGTTAAAACAGTGTTGGTAATGGTACATAACGGAATGTTATGTCACCAAGAACAAACCGAGCGATACAATAAAATGGGGAAAAGTGCGTTTATACTATCGATGGAATGCATTAAAAAGGGAATGGCAATATATACCGGAAACAACAGAAATATAGCAAGATATGTGGCTGTCTGGATACTGCTGATGGTGTCGGCAGTGGTCAGTGCGCAGCAGTTCACGCTGTCGGGCAAGGTGAGCGACGAAGACGGCAACGCCATTGAGCTGGCCACCGTCAGTTGCCTGGAACAGGGAGCAGTAACGATGGCCAACCTGAAGGGTGAATACTCGCTGCGACTACACTCTTCAGACTCAGTGGTGGTGAAGTTCTCGATGGTGGGCTACCAGACTCGTACCCGCGTGCTGCGCAAGCCGAAAGGCAACCAGCGCCTGCTGGTCACGCTGCACCCCATGGCAGCCTTGGACGAGGTGGTGGTCACCGAGCGCCGCCGACAGACCACTGGTACGGAGGAACTGAACCTGAAGGACACCCGTCAGGGGCCTACAGCCTCGGGCAATGCCGTCGAGGAACTGGTGCAGCAACAGGCTGGCGTGTCAAGCCACAACGAGCTGTCAAGCCAGTACAACGTGCGTGGCGGAAGCTTCGACGAAAACTCTGTATATATAAATAATGTGGAAGTCTACCGCCCGTTACTCATTCGCAGTGGTCAGCAGGAGGGCCTCAGCGTCATCAACTCCGACATGGTGGAGCGCATTGCCTTCTCCAGTGGTGGTTTCGAAGCCAAGTATGGCGACAAAATGTCGAGCGCCCTGGACATCCAGTATCGCAAGCCCACGCGCTGGGAGGGCAATGCACAGGTATCGCTGCTGGGCGGCTCAGTGTTCATCGGCTATGGCAGCAAGCAGAAGGTGACCACCCCCGGGGCACTGCAGCCCACATCTAAGTTCACCATGAGCCACGGTCTGCGATATAAGACAAACCGCTACCTGCTGGGCTCCTTGGAGACCAAAGGTGAATACCGTCCCAACTTCCTGGACTACCAAACGTACATCACCTACCAGCCCAACGAGCGGTGGCACATGGACTTCATCGGAAACATCTCGGAGAACCACTATAACTTCAAGCCCTCCGACCGCGAGACATCGTTTGGCACCATGCAGAACGTAAAGTCGTTCAAGGTGTACTTCGACGGACAGGAGCGCGACGTGTTCCGCACACTGTTCGGCACCGTGCGCCTACAACGCATGTTTTCGGCACAGACCCGCGTGACACTGCTCGGCTCGGCATTTCACACCAAGGAACAGGAAACGTACGACATCCAGGGACAATACTGGCTGGACGATGCTCAGACGCAGGAGTCTTTGGGAGTGGGAACCTATATGGAACACGCCCGCAACTATCTGACAGCCAACGTGCAGAGCGTGAAACTGATGCTGAACCATAAGAGCCGCAAGCACGACTGGGAGGTGGGGGCCACCATGAAGTGGGAAAAAATTGAGGAAAACGCACGCGAGTACGAGATGCGCGACTCCAGCGGCTACTCCATTCCCCACCAAGCCGACCGCCTGGACCTCATCTACTCGCTACGCTCACAGAACACGGTGAACTCACGACGCATTGAGGCCTACGTGCAGGACACCTACCGTTTCACATCCGGCGGTGCTGCCGACGTGCCAGACGGCACGGCAACCGATGGTTCTGCCGTAGGAACAGAACCCACGCTATGGACGTTGAACTACGGTGTGCGCCTGGCAAACTGGTCGTGGAACAAGGAGACCATTGTCTCGCCTCGCATTTCGCTGGCCATGATTCCCGGCGCAAACCAGGACATGACCTTCCGTCTGTCGACGGGACTCTACTACCAGGCACCTTTCTACAAAGAGATGCGCGACACCAACACCGTGAACGGACAGACGCTCGTCGCCCTGAACCGGAAAATCAAGTCGCAGCGAAGCCTGCACGTGGTGGGTGCCTTCGACTACCGCTTCCGGCTGGCCAACCGCCCGTTCCGATTCTCAGCCGAAGCATACTTCAAGCTGATGGACAACCTGATCCCGTATAACGTGCAGAACATGAAGGTGGTTTACTACGGTGAGAACATTGCCAAGGGACACGCCTTCGGACTGGACCTGAAGCTGTTTGGAGAGTTTGTGCCGGGCACCGACTCGTGGCTCACCTTCTCCATCATGTCGACAAAGCAGAAAATCAACGGCATCAGCGTCCCCATGCCTACCGACCAACGGTGGGGCGTGAACCTGCACTTCACCGACTACTTCCCCGGCACCGAACGTTGGAAGATGACCCTCCGGCTGGCCTTTGCTGACGGACTGCCCTTCGGAGCGCCCCACCGCGGACTGGAGTACCAGCAGTTCCGCGCACCAGCCTACAAGCGTGCCGACATCGGCATGTCATTCCTGGCCGTGGGAAAGACCGACGGGAAGCCCTCACTGCGACATCCGCGCGTATGGCTGGGCATTGACGGACTGAACATCTTCGGCATCTCAAACGTCAACTCATACTACTGGGTGACTGACGTAACCAACCAACAGTATGCCGTTCCTAATTATCTGACAGGACGACAGATAAACGGCAAGGTCATCGTGGAATTCTGAATGCCGTACAAATAAAAGAGAAATAAGCGTCACTTTAACAAAAAACAGCTAAGTAGCGTTAAATAACGTTAACTTTGTAACAGCTATTTCCATTCGTCTATACATTATATATGAAAATGTTGTAATTTTGCATAGTTTAAATAGCAAATAACAAAAAACTATAATGATAGAAACTATGAGAAAGACTGTTATCATTGCCATGACGGCCTTAGTGGCTCTGACAGGATGTAACCACCTGGAAGAAACCGACATGGAGGAATACTACAAGGAAAAAGACGCACAAGCTATCCTTGAAAATGGACTGAGATACTTCGGCAGCATTGACCCCAACCAGGACTGGAACGGAACACGCACGGCCGCCATTGAGGTGACTGCCGATGCACCGTTGCGCGACATTGCCAAGGTGCAGATACTCACCGAGTCGCCCTACCTCAACTCAACTCCCACCATATTGGCAGAGGCAGAGGTACAGAAAGGCGAGACCGTTCAGCTGAACATTGAGATTCCCAAGGCCTATCAGCGCCTCATCGCCGCCTGTGTTGATGCCGACGGACACTACTATGTCAAGGGCTTCAACGTCAACGAGACGAGCATCAGTTTCCAGTCGTCATCGATGACGCGCAGCATGCCGCGCCGCGCCGCTACCACCTTCCCCGATGCCAGCAAGCTGAAGCTTGAAGGCACCAACGCAGAATGGTCGTACAACGCCCTGCGCACGCAGACAGCAAACAAGATAGCCGCCACGGGCAACGATGCCCAGAAGAGCTGGCTGACGAAGTACAATATCCACCTCTGGCAGAACAGTCAGTGGGAGGAGGAGCGTTTGTGGAAGCCGACAAATACCAACACGGGCACAGAATGGAGCGTGGTGAACAACACCATACTGCGCGTCATTGACAACATCAGCGACGAGGAGCGCCAGACGTTAGAGGACATCTTCAACCAGAACCTGTTGCGCAAGGACGCGAAAGGCCAGCGCATAGACAATCTGGCTACCATCCGCGAAAGCGAAGCCGTGAAGCTGTACAACAACCATCTGACCAGCGACGGCCAGACCCCCATCTGCATTGTTCCCGTACAGGCAGCATCGTCGGAATTGTCGTCATGCCACCTCTACTATTATTACTACAATCCCAACGAGATTCCCAGCGGCATGGACGAGGCTACATACGTCAAGACACTGCCGAAGTACAAGGCCATCCAGTGCTGGCACACCATGTCGGCAGCAGGTATCAGCAACCAGGGCAGTGAGGCCTTCTTCAAGAAGCACGAATACCTGCTTCCCTACTATGGTGAACCCTCAAGACTGAAAGGCCAGACCAGCACGACAGCAGGGACATACACCACCGACGGCAAGCTTTATCGCTTCCGCAATGGACAGCAGGTCAACGGCCAGGACTACTACATGACATTCCTGCCCGACAACCAGTTCAACAAGATGGCGACAAAGTATGACGACAATGCTGCCCTCGTCGCCGACCAGCTGTGGCAGATATTCACCGACAAGGATGGTTACAGCATCCTCTACAATGCAGGCTACCAGCAGTTCCTCGTATGGGACGGCAACTGGGACACCCGCTATTCTATAGACCCTGACATCGTGAAGAACAACCGCTACTACTTCGACGGCGAGAACCATATCTGGCGCTGGAACAAGAAGGACAAACAGGGTCTGGGTTCCAACCTGACCACCAGCAGCAACCCCTATGGTGTCTTCACCGACAAGAACACCAGCATTGGTGTGCGCCTCAACTGGTATTTAGAGGAATATACGGGCAACAAGGCCACCGCACAGAGTGCCGCAACGTTTGAGAAGCTTCCTACGGTGACAGCATTGAGCACCGTCATCCCGCAGGGCTATCGCATCGGCTTCATGCTTAGGAAGCTGAAGGGCAGCCAGAGCTGGAAGAGCAACGGCATCGTTACCGCCAACAACAACGGCTGCTGCTACGGCTTTGGAGGTCTGAACAAGGAAATCAACAACTTCCCCGGCCACTTCGGCTCTTCAAAGAGCAGATACTCTATGGAAGACGACGACCCGCGCGTAGCCTATTTCGAGGCTAACGGCAAGGTATATCTGGCCTTTGAGGACGGTTCCGACGCACAGTTCAGCGACATGATAATAGAAGTCAGCGGCTATGACACCAATGTCGTCGAGCCCAGTGAGATAAGCGGTGCCACGGCAACCACCATGGCCATGAACTGCGGCATCAACTGCACCTATGTCAACATGACACAGGAGATTCCCAATGCCGCCTATACGATGTGCTTCGAGGACCGTCCCACCACCTCGGACTACGACCTGAACGACGTGGTGCTTCGCTGTACACGAGTGAACAAGACCACGCTTTCGCTGGCACTCGTGGCAGCAGGTGGTGACGACGACGTCATCATCCGTGGTGCTGACGGCTGGGAACTTAACAACAAAGAGGTTCACGACATCTTCATGGCCCAGGAGAAGGGCGATGACGGCCACCGCTTCGTCAATACCGTCATTGGCGGTACGCGACGTGAGGTTCAGGCACGCTATGTAACCGTTCCGGAGAGCATGACCATCCCACAGTACCTGAAGGGCATCTATATCGAGAACGTGGCCACAGGGCGCAAGATTCGCCTGGCACAGCAGGGCGAATATCCCTACGCCATCATCGTGCCCCAGGACTTCCAGTATCCCATGGAGCATACGCCCATCACGGGAGCCTACCAGGAGTTCCTCAACTGGGCTCAGGATGCTGTTCAGTCGGAAGACTGGTACCTGCTGGAAGAAGCCGACAAGGTATTCCCAAGCCTGTTCAAACAGTGGTAGAAACAAAAAATTTCACCACCGGCCCAAACAGTGACAGAAACAAAGGACACAAAGACAGTAAATTGCCGATCCACCCAACGGATTGGCAATTTTTGTGCAGTTCGAATGCACATCGTGGTGTATTAATAATGCTTAATAATTCAACGGTTACTCTTTTATCTTTATTTTTCTTAGTACCTTTGCATCAATATTTGTACAACTATTAAAAAGTAAATATGAAGATTTCTCACATTGAGCATCTGGGCATAGCAGTCCAGAGCATTGAGGAAAGCCTGCCGTTCTTTACCGACGTGTTGGGCTTAGAGTGTTATGCAACAGAAGTAGTAGAAGACCAGAAGGTGAAGACTGCCTTCCTGCGCTGCGGCGAGGTAAAGTTGGAACTCCTGGAACCCACAAGCCCCGAGAGCACCATTCAGAAATGGATTGACAAGGGCAACAAGGGTGTGCACCACGTAGCATTCTGCATTGAGGACGGTGTGGCTAACGCACTGGCCGAAGTCAGCGAGAAGGGCGTGCGCCTCATTGACCAGCAGCCCCGCAAGGGTGCCGAGGGCCTGAACATCGCCTTCCTGCACCCGAAGTCTACCGCCGGCGTACTGACCGAGCTTTGCGAACATCCTGAGTAATATTTTTATCATAGCAGCAGACAACAGCAGAATTACACGGATAGCCCGAAAGAATCTATTGCTGTCTGCTGCCAAAAAAACATCAACAAAACAATGAGCAAGCAATTAGAGAAGATTAAGCAACTCATCGAGAAACGCGAACAAGCACGTCTCGGTGGTGGCGAGAAAGCAATACAGAAACAGCACGACAAAGGAAAATATACCGCCCGTGAGCGCATTGAGATGCTGCTCGACAAGGGTTCGTTCGAGGAATATGACATGTTCAAGGAACACCGCTGCCACAACTTCGGCATGGAGAAGAAGCAGTTCCTGGGCGACGGCGTGGTAGCAGGTAGTGGTACCATCGACGGACGGCTGGTGTTCATCTTCGCACAGGATTTCACCGTACATGCAGGTTCGCTGTCGGAAACCATGTCACAGAAGATTTGCAAAGTCATGGACATGGCCATGAAGATGGGTGCCCCCGTCATCGGCATCAACGACTCCGGTGGCGCACGCATCCAGGAGGGCATCAACGCACTGGCAGGCTACGCCGAAATCTTCGAGCGTAACATCCTGGCCTCGGGTGTCATCCCCCAGATCAGCGGCATCTTCGGTCCGTGTGCCGGTGGTGCAGTGTACAGCCCTGCCCTCACCGACTTCACCCTGATGATGGAAGGCACCAGCTACATGTTCCTCACAGGTCCCAAGGTGGTGAAGACCGTCACCGGCGAGGACATCGACCAGGAGCACCTCGGCGGTGCCTCGGTACACGCCTCGAAGTCGGGTGTCACCCACTTCACCGCCAAGACTGAGGAGGAAGCCGTAGAGATGTTGAAGACCCTACTCTCGTACATTCCCTCGAACAACATGGAGCTGGCTCCACGCAAGAAGTGTGACGACCCCATCGACCGTCTGGAGGACTCGCTGAACGAAATCATTCCCGAGAACCCCAACGAGGCATACGACATGTATAAGGTCATCTCGGCCATCACCGACGACCACGAGTTCTTCGAGGTGCAGCCCAAGTTCGCCAAGAACATCATTGTGGGCTTCGCCCGCTTCAACGGACAGTCGGTAGGCATCGTGGCCAACCAGCCCTCATGCTACGCCGGTGTGCTTGATGTGAACGCAAGCCGCAAGGGTGCTCGCTTCGTACGTTTCTGCGACGCCTTCAACATTCCCATCGTGTCGCTGGTCGATGTCCCCGGATTCCTGCCCGGCACGGGTCAGGAGTACAATGCCGTCATCCTGCACGGAGCACAGTTGCTCTACGCCTACGGCGAGGCTACTGTGCCCAAGATTACGGTCACGCTGCGCAAGTCGTACGGTGGTTCTCACATCGTGATGGGTTCCAAGCAGCTGCATACCGACCTGAACTACGCATGGCCCTCAGCCGAGATTGCCGTCATGGGTGCCTCGGGTGCTGCCGCCGTGCTCTACGCCAAGGAGGCCAAGGCCAAGAAGGAAGCCGGCGAGGACGTCAAGGCCTTCATCGCCGAGAAGGAGGAGGAGTACAACGACCTCTTCGCCAACCCCTACCAAGCTGCCAAGTACGGATACATCGACGATGTCATCGAACCGCGCAATACGCGCTTCCGCATCTGCCGCGCCCTGGCTCAGCTGGCCACCAAGCGTGATGCACTGCCCGCTAAGAAGCACGGCAACATCCCCATGTAATGACAAATGACAATTAACAGTTTATGAAGAACGAGGTCTATGCTGCCATTGCTATGGCACTTTACGAGTTCAAAGGAAATAACGTCCACGACAAGGAGCCTGGCATCATCACGATTGTCGAGAAACAAACCCAGTGGAACGGATACGCCCAGACAATGACTGAACACCCCTAAGAGTGAAACAGGTTGGAAGTGAATCTTTCACTTCCAACCTATCCCCAAGGGGTTAAGTAACATAAACAAGCACTATGAAGAAAGAGTATAAGTACACCATCAACGGCAATAAGTATGAAGTTGCCATTGGTGATATCGTTGAGAACGAGGTAACCGTCACCGTCAATGGTGAGGAATATAAAGTGGAAATGGAACCCGAACCTGTCGAGGAGAAGAAGGTGGTGGTGCGCAAACCTGCTGCAGTAGCCAGCGAAGCAGCTACCAACGAGTCCTCCGGGTCAGCCAGCGTCAACGCCAACAATGCCGTCAAGGCTCCTCTGCCCGGTGTCATCACCAGCATCGAAGTCAGCGTAGGCGACGAGGTGAAGGCTGGCGACACACTACTGGTGCTGGAGGCCATGAAGATGGCCAACAACATCGAGGCTGAAAAAGACGGCAAGGTTACCGCCATCTGTGTCAAATCAGGACAAAGTGTCATGGAAGACGATGCCCTTGTGGTGATTGAATAAAAGAATAAGCAAAAAGTAAAGAGCCGCTCAAATGAGTGGCTCTTTACTTTTTAAAGTGTATTTCCTTCTTTGGGAAAGATTACGGTAGGTTTAAAACTCTTCGCCTCTTCAAAGTCCATCTGGGCGTAGGATATGATGATAACCACATCGCCCACTTGCACTCGACGTGCTGCTGCGCCGTTCAGACAGATACAGCCCGAACCACGCTCACCTCTGATAATATAGGTTTCGAAACGCTCTCCGTTATTATTGTCCAACACCTGCACCTTCTCACCGGCAATCAGATTGGCGGCATCCATCAGGTCTTCATCAATGGTAATGCTCCCCATATAGTTGAGGTTAGCCTCTGTCACTGTGACGCAGTGCAGCTTCGATTTCATTACTTCTATCAACATCTTTGTATTATAAGATTTCCTGATTACGCTTTGTACTTGATATGGTCGATGAGACGAATTGGGGTCTTGCCACAATAAACGGTGATACAGCCTACGACGTAAGGTGTATCATCCCACGACAGGATGTCCTGTAGCGTGTTGCCGTCAACGATGGAGAAATACTCTACATCCAACCCATCCACATCATTGATGTCAGCCACCACCTTGTCGTGCGTTTCCTGAACGGTATGCGTCTTGGCGTACTCGACACTTTCCTTCAGTGCCTTATAAATCTGAGGAGCGATAGCCCGCTCGTCTTTTGAAAGCAGAGTGTTGCGCGAGCTCTTGGCCAGCCCGTCAACATCGCGGACAATGTCACACTCCACAATCTGTACCTTAATGCCCAGATGGTGAACCATCGCCTTGATGACAGCTATCTGCTGCCAGTCCTTCTCGCCAAAATAGGCACGCAGAGGCCGAACGATGTAGAAAAGACGACTGACCACCTGGCAGACACCATTGAAATGCCCTGGGCGATGGGCACCCTCCATCACTGTAGAAACGGGTGGATACTCAAACTGGCGGGTGTCCGGCGTGGGATACATCTCCTCGACAGAAGGAGCCAGCACGTAGATGGACTTGTCATCTTCCGACTTACCGGCAGCTTCGTTAAAGGTTGCTTCCAGCAGCTGGCAGTCAGCATCCAAGGTGCGTGGGTAATTCTTCAGGTCGTTCTTATCATTGAACTGAGTGGGGTTGACAAACACTGACACGACAGTAACGCTGTTCTCGCGGACGCTGCGACTTACCAGCGAAGCATGTCCCTCATGCAGAGCACCCATCGTAGGCACAAGACCAATCTCTTTTCCATTCTTGCGGTCTTCAAAAAGCTGGTTCTGAAGGTCCACAATCTTATTGAATACTTTCATGTTTTATAACTTCCCTTGAATTCGGGGTGCAAAATAACAACATTTTTATCAAATAAGAAAAAAATAACTTAAAAATATCCCAAATTAGGGGCTAAAAATCCTTAAATGCGCACAATACTGCCCGTTTTGTGAATTATTTTTCGTACCTTTGCACTTGGTTTAAATGTGTAAAACATGGCTAAGAAGATTCTATTTATCAATCAGGAAATTGTCCCTTACGTGCCAGACAACGAATTGTCACTGATGGGAAAGGCCCTTCCACAGGCTATGCAAGACAAAGATTACGAGATTCGTACTTTCATGCCGAAGTGGGGTAACATTAATGAGCGCCGAGGACAGTTGCACGAAGTGCAGCGTCTGTCGGGGATGAATCTGATTATTGACGATACCGACCATCCGTTGATTATAAAGGTAGCAACCATAGCGCAAACCCGCATACAGGTGTACTTCATTGACAACGAGGACTACTTCTCTCGTCGACAGATGACCCAGGACGAAAAGGGCGAGGACTATCCCGACAACGGAGAGCGTGCCATTTTCTTTGCCCGTGGCGTACTGGAAACAGTAAAGAAACTACGCTGGGCTCCTGACATCATCCACGTTCAGGGATGGATGGGTGCTGTGGTGCCACTCTACATCAAGACTGCCTATCGTGAAGAACCTCCCTTTGCCAACACAAAGGTAGTTACTACACTGTTCACCAACAGTCTGAAGTCAGACCTCGGCACACACTTCAAGAAGTGCGTACCTTTCCGTGAGGCTACTGCCGACCTGCTGGAAAAATACGATGAAAATTTCAACTTTGACGAACTTGGCAAGTTAGCTATCGACTACAGCGATGGAGTAATTGCCGCCAATAAGAAAGTAAACAAAGATTTGCTTAAATACGCTAAGGCAAACAACATCCCCACCCTGCCCTATCCTGGTGAGGATTTCGCCGATGCCTACAATGAATTCTACGAAAAGATTTAAGATGACGATGAGAAAAATACTGATGGCAGGGATTGCAATGATGACCATTGCAATCTCTTCATGTGATGAAGATACGGCAGAAATGGGCACCACGCTCATCAACGGCGTGGATCAGTTTAATGTAATTCCCGACACATTCGATGTCCAAACTCGTTCCATCATCGCCGACTCCGTATTGTCCCGTAGCTCCTACAGCTACTTGGGACGTATCAAAGACCCGGAAACGGGCTCATACATCACCAGCGACTACATGACGCAGTTTTCCATCCTGGAGTCTGAAGCCAACTCCATCTTCGTTGACAAGAGCAAGGTGTTGAGTCTTGATACTGACAACCAGCCCATTGCCGACTCTTGCACCATTGACATCGTCATCAGCGACTACATGGGAGACTCCCTGGCCGCCATGAAAATGCGTGTAACGGAACTGGTCAGGCCCATGAAGGAGAATGTGCTGTACTACACTAACTACAATCCGGAGAAGGAAGGATACATGCGCCATGACGGCATTCAGAAAAAGAAGATGTTCTCAATAGCCGACCTGACACAGAATGACAGTGTCCGTGCATCGCGTCAGTCAATGTCCTATTATGAGCACATCACCATCCCGCTTAACGAACCGTATACCGACAAACAGGGTAACACCTATAACAACTATGGCACCTATCTGCTACGCACCTATTACCAGCACCCAGAATACTTCAAGAACTCCGCAACATTCACCCAAAACGTTTGTCCTGGTTTCTACTTCAAGACAGAGGACGGCTTGGGAGTGATGGCAGAAATCGACCGTACGATGTTGCAGGTACACTATCGCCACAAGGTTGACACAGTTGTTTACGTCGACACCAAGAATTTCATAGGAACCGCCGAGGTACTAAAAACTTCTCATTTTACTAATGACAGTAAGATGATTAAGCAACTGGCCGAAAACAAAAGTTGCACATACCTGAAAGCTCCCGACGGAATCTTTACAGAGGTAACACTGCCCATTGACGACATCAAGCGCGGCCATGAGAATGACACCATTGCATCAGCAAAGATTGTCTTCCGACGCATGAACGAAATCAGCGACCTGAGCCAAGGCATGCTTCAAGAGCCAGAAAACCTGCTGATGATAGAGCGCGACAGTCTCTTTTCGTTCTTTGAACACAGGAACATCCCCGACAACATCACGTCCTATCTGGCTACGTATAGCAGTAAGTACAACACCTACACCTTCAGCAATATCTCTGACATCATCAACCACATGCACGCCAACCGCAACAAGTCAGAGAACTGGAACAAAGTGGTGCTGGTTCCCGTACAGGTTACCACTGCCCAGGCATCGACAAACTACTCGTCCTCATCAGTTATTGCTGCCGTCAATAACGAACTAAGAATCACCAGCGTACGATTAGTGGGCGGTGAGCAGAACCAGCACGAGCCCATACGCATCAGTGTCGTTTATAACAAGAACGAATGAACGATGGCAGACAACTTTCTTGAGAAACATTACGAAGAGTATGAAGCCCGCAAAGCTGCATGGCTCCTTAAGAAGAAACACCCAAGTAAATCGATTAAGCCTCCCCTTCCGCAACGACCGGAAGATGAGGCTTTATAAGTGCGGTTCTAACGCTTTCGGCCCAAAAGCGCCACGCTTTAGCTGACCAAACTCACTGAAATTGCTGACCAAACTCACTGAAATTACTGACCCAAAATTACTATGCTAATTTTCGAATCAGCCAATGATAGTGTAGCGAGCAAACTTCAACAGCAACTGCTTAGTGCCTGCATTCTTAAAGGAAACGGTTGCCTTGGCATTCTCGCCAGCACCCTCGACCTTCACAACGGTGCCTACACCAAAGCGCTGATGTTCAATCACATTGCCCTCCTTCAAGCCAATATCGCCAATTGACGATTGTGGCTGCGGTACTGTCTGATGCACAGGCACCAAGCGAGGCTTGGCGTCTGCAACGAACTGGGAAGCCACAGGCCGCGGATTCTGAACGGACCTTGGCTCTTTAGAGAATCTGGTCTCTCTGTCTTCTCTTGAGGAAACTGAGGTTCCAAACAGGCCACTATCCACAGAAGACCTGGTAGTTCTATAAGACTTGGAAGAGTAGGACTCTCCAGAATAGCCGGCCCCCTCGACTCTCAGCAACTTGGGGTCGAAATCTTTTATGAACCTCGATGGTGTATCGTACTCCATGCGTCCGTAACGAAAACGGTTTTGGGCACAAGTCAGGATGCAGTGTTTTTCTGCACGCGTAATAGCGACATAAAGCAGACGTCGCTCCTCCTCCAATTCACGCATAGAGTTGACACACATGGGTGAAGGGAAGATATTCTCTTCAAGTCCCACAACAAAGACGGTGGGAAACTCCAATCCTTTGGCAGCATGGATGGTCATCAGCGTCACTTTCTGTTGTTCGTCATCGTTGCTGTCGAGGTCTGTCAGGAGGGCTACCTCCTGCAGAAAGTCGCTTAGCGAAGTTTCATTCTCGCGGTCCTCCTCCTTACGAGTTTCAACAAAGTCCTGCATACCGCTAAGGAACTCCTCTAAGTTCTCCTGGCGAGACAAGTCTTCTGGATTCGTCGAACTATAAATATCTTTGCTGATGCCACTCTCCATAATGATGCTGTGGCCCAACTCGTAGGCATCTTCTCTCTCTATGCGTGCAGTCCATCCTTCCACAAGGGTTCTGAAAGCGTCAATCTTCGCCAACGTACCTTTCGTCAGTTTCAGGTCGAAGACCAAGGGCTGCCGGACCACTTTCCAAAGGCTGACACCATGCAGATTGGCTGTTTCCACAATCTTACCCACCGTAGTGTCGCCAATGCCACGAGCCGGATAATTGATAACACGCCGCAAGGCCTCTTCGTCGTCGGGATTGGCCACTAAGCGGAAATAGGCAATAACATCCTTGATTTCCTTGCGCTGATAAAAGCTCAAACCTCCATAAATTCTGTACGGGATATTGTCTTTGCGCATTTGTTCCTCGAACGAACGGCTCTGAGCATTCGTGCGATACAGGATGGCAAAGTCACTATAAGCACCTCCTTCCTGGCGACGGATTCGCTTGATGTCGTTACAAACTATCATGGCTTCCTCTTTATCGCTGTAGGCCGGTTTCAGCGTCAGGCGTTCACCTTCTTCGTTCTCGCTGAAGACATCCTTATGAATCTGCCGTTCGTTCTTGCGTATGAGACTGTTGGCTGCTTGTACGATTAGCTGCGTAGAGCGATAGTTTTGTTCCAACTTAAAGAGGCGGGAACCTTGATACATCTTCTGGAAGTTCAGGATATTGTCAATGTTGGCTCCCCGGAAGCTATAGATGCTTTGTGCATCGTCACCCACAACACAAACGTGTCCATGCTCATGGGTCAGCAGTAACACGATTTCCTGCTGGGCATAGTTCGTGTCTTGATACTCGTCAACCAGCACATACTGAAAGCGTTCAACGTATTTCCGACGGATATCTTCATGATTGCGCAACAACACAAAGGTCTGTACCAGCAGGTCGTCAAAGTCCATGGCATTGGCCTGGCGGCAGCGCTCAGCATACCTGCCATAAATTTCTGATACCAGTGGACGTTTCTTCTGTGCATCATCGGCAGCCCACGAACTGACGGCATACTGCTGTGGCAGCAGCAGGTGGTTCTTGGCCATCGAGATACGGTCGGCAACAGAGGCTGGTTTGTAGGTTTTATCGTCAAGCTGCATCTCATTGATAATGTTCTTCACCAGCGAACGCGCATCCGTCTGGTCATAGATGGTGAAGTTAGAACCAAAGCCAATAGCTTCCGCTTCAGCACGGAGAATGCGTGCAAAAACCGAGTGAAACGTACCCATCTGCAGCCGTTGAGCACGCTCCTGCCCTACCAGCCGGCCTATGCGTTCTTTCATCTCGCGGGCTGCTTTATTGGTGAATGTCAGCGCAAGAATATTCCATGGTGCCATGCCGCGTTCCAGGAGATAAGTTATCTTATAGGTGAGCACACGCGTCTTGCCCGACCCTGCACCGGCAATGACCAGCTGCGGACCGTCACAGTATTCGACAGCCTGACGCTGTCCATCGTTAAGTTGGTTTAGGAGGTTCTCGTTCATCACCGTGCAAAGGTAGTAATAAAAACGCAAACGACCAAACTTCCCACCGAGTAAAGTAATATGAAAGTCAGACATTCGTCCAAAGGAAAATGCTGACCCTTTCGTTTTTAACTTTTTCTCCGAATTGCTTGGCGGTTCGGATTTTTCCGTGCTGTGCGGTTGAAAACTATGAGAAGAAGGTGATGAAGTTGTAGAGGTATCACCACATAAAGAATCTCAGGGAAGAGGATTACATCCTTAATTAAGTCTTATAGAAAGTTATTATAATAAAATGCCCCCGAAAGTTTTTAGTGCTTTCGGGGGCTACCTCAAAAGTGAACCATCTCCCTCTTTTATTCTTCCTTTATCTATTGCTTGATTATCGCTGGTTTGTTACTTTTGACAACTATTTGCGCAAAAAAAAAGAACAAATAATTTATTAAAATCGACGGAAATTGAAAGTTTTTTGCTTTTTATTTGATTTTTTTGCTACCTTTGCAACGATTTTCCGCATTCTCTGTTGGATGACTGTCGTTTTAAGCGACTATTTGAAAACAAAACAGCTCACGCCGTGCTGAGAGAGGCGAAGTCTTCGGACGGAGTCGAACGAGGTGGGCTGCATCGGAAAAGCTGCAAGGCGATTCCGCCAGAGGTGGGAAGCGGGGAATGACATAGAAAGGCGTTTACGACGCTTTGTTTAAGACGTGGCGAAATCTTGCAACCAATCGATTGCTGTCTTGAACTTAGCAACGGTAGACGTTCTCGGGATGTGTTTATACGCATCCCTTTTGCCAATATGGAGCACGAATGGCGTCCGTAGGGCTTTAGGGTACTATATTCATATCGGCGTGGGCTCTAACGTTGTCTGTTCAACAGCAATAGGCAATGCAAGAGCCTCGACACGTGGAACGGACAACAGCGATTCCACGCTTTTTTTGTGTCAAGCATCGAGCTAACAAAAAAAGGTCCGATTTGAGCACATTGTCTAATGTGGAAACTGGACGAGGCCAGGCAAATCCTCCGAGTGTCAGGGTTGCCCCTGATACCATCCCCGAAGCCAAAAGCTCACAAACAGGGGTGTCGGTGAAATATGTACCTACGCCTGACAAGAGCTGGTATGTGTTCCGTGCCTCTTACGGCAGGGAGGACAAGGCCTTTGACTATATTGTAGCCGACGGCACGTATGCGTACATTGCCAAGCGTTATGCCTACAAGACGGTAAACGGCAAACAAAAGAAGGTTCTGGAGACGTTGATCCCGAACCTTCTTTTCGTATATACCACTGACGAGAAGGCCAGTGAGTATGTCAAAAATACCCCCCCCATTTTTTTTCTCTCCTATTATTATAACCATTTAGAGCTGGACGAGAGCCGGAAGAATCCTCCGCTGACTATCTCCCGCAAGGAAATGGAGAACTTCATCATTGCCACTTGCAACCAGAGTGAGCATCTGAAGCTTGTCACCGAATCGCAGTGCCATTTCAAGGGCGGTGAGACGGTCGAGGTCATCGACGGCATGTTCAAGGGAGTCGAGGGGAGGGTGGCTCGTGTGTCGGGCCAGCAGCGGGTGGTTATCTCTTTGACCGACGTCGGACTCATTTCAACAGCTTATATACCAACAGCCTTTCTGAGAGTGATGGGGAAATAAGCAAAAGGGAGCAAGCCAAACAGTCATGAAAAAGATATTTGCCGCAGCCTCAAATGGCGGACATTGGAAACAGTTGTTGCGCATCACCATACCGTTGGAAGAACGCTTTGAGGTGGTCTATGCCTCCACCCATCCCAAGTGTGAGACTATGACGAATGGGGGCAGGTTCTACCTGATGAGCGACTTCAGCCGGAAAGATGCATGGCGGTTGCTGCCAGCCTTTTTCCGTTTGTTGCGCATCCTTAGGAAGGAGCGCCCTGATGCTGTGCTGACCACAGGCGCTGCTCCTGGGTTGGTATGTCTTTTGGCTGGATGGATGCTCCGCTACAAAACCATCTGGGTGGACAGCACGGCCAACGCCGTAGAGTTGTCGGGCAGCGGTCGAATAGCACGTCACCTTGCAACGCGTATCTATACCCAGTGGCCCGACTTGGCCAAGGAAGGCGTAGTGTATGCAGGAACAGTGTGGGGAGTAAAACCGAAAACTGAAGAATCCCAGTGATATTTGTAGTCACAGGCACACAGTTGCCATTCGACCGCTTGATTCGGATGCTCGACGAGATTGCGCCACAGCTTGACGAGGAGATCGTTGCCCAAGTAAACGGGTCGGGCTATCTGCCCCGGCATATCAATACGATAGACCTGCTGCCGCCCGACGAGTTCGACAGGCTTTTCAGCAGTGCCCGTCTCATTGTTGCCCATGCAGGCATCGGCACCATCATCACTGCCATGCAACAGCAGAAACCCGTCATCATCTTTCCACGCATTGCCGCACTGGGCGAGCACCGCAACGAACACCAATTGGCCACCGCCGCCAAGATGAAGGAGGCGGGATGGGTGTATGTGGCAAATACGAAGGAGGAACTGGCAGAACTGTTGCAGAGGCCCGACCTGCACCCGCTGTGTACCATTGGCAGCAGCGCCTCCGAAAGCCTCGTGGAGTCGATAACCGATTTTATACTTCAATAACATGCAGATGAAGGGTATTGAAAATCACAACCAGACCAATCACCTCATCAAGTGGACTGTCATTGCGCTTGATTTCGTGGCACTGTGGCTGCTGCTGCCTGTGGTGGCAGACTTTATTCCCGACTCAGAAGAGTGGACTGACGACAAGCATCGCCTGTTTTGGGGTATATGCACCCTGAGCATGGTGCTGGCTGAGTATGGGTTCAGCTCTACCATCCATCAGCGAATGGTGGGTGCTGGCGACATCATGCGGCGCGGCACCCTATTAGTGGCAACACAGGTCCTGCTGTCATACCTGCTGTTGCGTTCTGTCCGGTTCCTGTATCGCATAGGATGGCAGCTGTTCTTCTTGGGGCTGGCTCTCTGGACAGTCATCATGCTGCTACGTCTCATTGAGCGCGAGGTGCTGAAACAACTCCGTAGGCAGGGCTTCAACATGCGAAAAGTCACATTTGTCGGATCCGATCAGGAACTCCAGCGACTGCACCATAGGATTCTCAGCAACCCTTCTTACGGGTATCAGTTGCGTAGCAGTTACGTCTCTACCGCCGAATTTCTCTCGCTGCTCAACCACCCTGAGGATTTGCGCTTGGGCGATGAGGTCTATCTGTGTGCCCCACGAAGGGAGCGCCAGCTCATAGAGCGGACAGCAAGTTTGTGCCAGCACCGGATGATAAAATTCTACTATGTGGCTACGGCAGAAGAAAAACTCAACCTGCAACCTGTGCAGATGGATGACTTGGAAGTGATGGGCACCTACTCCAGTCCGTTGGAGGACCCGCTGAACAGGCTGTTGAAGCGTCTGGCCGACATCTTGCTGTCTGCCATTTCCCTGGTACCCACAGTCTTGTTGCTGCCCTTCATTGCCATCATCATCAAGCGTCAGAGCCCTGGTCCCATCTTCTTCCGCCAGCGGCGCACGGGGCTCGACGGGCGCGAGTTCTGGTGTTGGAAGTTCCGTTCTATGCACGTGAACAGCACCGCCGACAGCCAGCAGGCAACCAAGGACGACCCGCGCAAGTTTCCCTTCGGCAACTTCATACGCAAGACCAGCATCGACGAACTGCCCCAGTTCTGGAACGTGTTGTGCGGCGATATGAGCATCGTGGGCCCCCGTCCCCACATGCTTGCCCATACGGAGCAGTACGACCGACTGATAGACAAGTACATGGTGCGCCACTTCGTCAAGCCCGGTATCACCGGCTGGGCGCAGGTGACGGGCTTCCGTGGCGAGACCCGTGAACTGTGGCAGATGGAAGGGCGGGTAGAGCGTGACATCTGGTATATTCAGCACTGGAGCATCTGGCTGGACCTGCGCATCCTCTGGATGACTGTAAAGCTGATGTTCAAGAGAGACCAGCAAGCTTGTTGATATAAACGTAATAGATAGGAGATTGAAATAATATAATTATTATAGTAACATGAAACAGCCCATTGAAATGCGCAATCTCTACGAGCATGAGACTGACGCTTACAATCTGAAGGACTTCAAGCCGCAAATTGTCGATGCCGAGTACCTGAAGCAGCTCGGCGTCACCATTGAACCCTCTGAGGAAACCCTGCAAGGACTCATCCGGGGGTCGAAACTGTTTATGAAACGCTTGGAGGAGCACACCATCATCCCCAAGTCGGTGCTCTACTTAGAGGACTGCGAACCCGACACCGTGGAGGCCGAAATTCACAACTACACCGGCCGCTGCCCGACGCTGACCTTCGAGGTGAACCCCATCAAAGGCTGTCACGTAGGCTGTCAGTACTGCTTGGTGACCGATGGCGTACACGAGCAGAAACTTGTGGCTTACGAGAACTACCACCTTTATGTTCGCAAGCTGTTGGAGGAGATGAACGGCGCATGCAGCGAAATGCCTAATGCCGTGACCAAGGAGGACATCCAGGAGCGCAGCCACCTGCTGCAGGAACTGGCCAAAGCCATCGTAGAAGCACCGGAGAAGAAGAAGGAGATAGAGCGGCAGATTGTGGCTCTGAGCCGCGGCAAGAACTGGAACCACTACTATTACTTCACCCCCAAGACTGAGGCCCTGCAGGAGCCGACGCTCTACACCGGCATTGCCCACCGCATCCTGCGTGAGTTCATCGCCCACTTCAAGAAGTACCCCAACAGCAATGCCCGACTCTTCATTGCCTCGAAGGCCGGCACGAAACATCTGCTGGTAGAAAACGAGGGCGAGACCATCCTCGACCTCTTCGAGCAGCTGAAGGACAAGATGCAGTTCAACACCTCGGTGAGCATCATGCCCAAGCCCTTCCGCGACCTCTTGGAACCCTATGCTGCCCCTATCGAGGAGCGACTGGCAGCAGTGAAGATGTGCCAGGAGCGCGGCATACAGGCCAACTCGGCACTGGTGCAGCCCATCTTCGTGCCCTACCTCACTGACGAACACATCAAGGAGTTCTTCGACATGCTCCACGATGCCGGCATTGTGAACTACAAACCGGAGTTCCTCACCGCCTGCATGGAGAACCTGGCACAGTTGGGTCAGTGGTTAGGCTACTTCGACAAGACGATGGAGCGCGACCTCTACATGGACTATATCAGCCCGAAGAATGCCGACCACCGCAAGCAGCGCGGACGCACCGCCCCCAACCGTGCGCTCTCCATCGAGAACATCCAGCGGCTGATGAAATATACCGACACCATCGGCATGTCCACCAGCATCTGCTTCTGGGTGCGAAACCAGCTGAAGGTGCCCACGAGCATCATCCCCATCATCAACCGTAATGGCTTCCAGTGTTTGGGCTACCAGTCGAAACTTTGGGAGCCTCACCCCCAACCCCTCTCCCAAGGAGAGGGGAGTAAATAGTCTTGCGAATAAATACTTCCGTTAAACACAATGAATAATCAGACCCCAAAGGTAATTACTCCCCTCTCCAATCGGAGAGGGGTTGGGGGTGAGGCTTTCTGTGACGAGGCTAAGTTAGCCTACTACCACCAGTGGTATCACGACCGCCCGATGCTCATTACATCGGAGCGGCGTGACGAGCTACGGCGCATGCAGGCCCTGCTCTATAAGTGCATCGTCTATATGGCGGAGCACTACCGCGAGTGGGTGCCCCAGTACATGCCGTTGGACGACAAGGTGATGGAAATACTGGACAGGCAGAGCCGCTATCCCTTCCGGGCAGGAGCCTACCGTCCCGACTATCTCATCAGCGACGACGGCCAGTTGCTGTTGGTAGAAATCACCAGCCGTTTCTTCGGCCACGGCATCTGGTTCAACTATCCCTCAGTAGTCAAGGCAGAGCAGTTCATGGCAGATTATCCTGACGCAGCTTGGGAGAACCGTTATGATGAGCTGCTCACTTATATGCGCGACATCATTCCTGCTGGCTTGCCTATCTATGTACTGAAGAGCAGTGACAAGACGAGCGAGATTGCCTTCTACAAGAAGTTCTATGAGTACTACGGCCATGAGGTAACCGTCTATGAGGCTGAAGAAGTGGAAGCGAATATCGACAAGTGGAGCCATGATGCCGTGGTGCTGAGCGCACTCAACCAACACGACCTGCTGTCGTTCCGCATGGAGACGCTGCAGGCCATGATAGATGTGCGGATGCTCAACGACTTCCGCACCATTTTCCTCATGCACGACAAGCGTTTCCTCAGTCTCATCTTCGTCGATGAGTTCACACAGCAGTGCCTCACAGAGGATGAAACGGTGTTCCTGCGCCAGCACACCATTCCTACCTATCTTCCTCCCTCCACTCCCCTCCCTACAGGGAAGGGGTCGGGGGTGGGGCCTGAGGTGTGGGAGGATGCCTTGGGTCAAAAGGATAAATACATTCTGAAACCATACGACCTGGGCAAGAGTGTAGGTTTGTATGCCGGCGTGATGACTGATGAAGATACGTGGAAGTCAACTCTCAACTCTCAACTTTCAACTCTCAACCATCAATACATCCTCCAGCCCTTCATCCACCAGCGTACCTATCCCTGCGAATGGGAGGGCAAACACTACGATGAGTATGTGTGCGGCATGATGCTGTGCATGGACGACCGCTATTTCGACAGTGGCATGCTGCGCACCAGCAGTGCCCCCGTGACCAATAAGGTGGACGACCGCAAGATGTGCGTCATTCACAGTGACGATAACAAATTGAAAACAAAGTGTTTTGTGTTATGATTGAAGGAAAAGATCGTATCGCCATCATGCAGCCATACTTCTTTCCATACATCGGCTATTGGCAGCTCATTCATGCCGTCGATTTGTATGTAGTTGCCGACAACGTCCACTATATCAAACACCATTGGATTAACCGCAACCGCATTCTTGGCGAAAAAGACCAGCCACACTATTTCGGCATAGAAATCAGTCACGCCAACGGCAATCGCCACATCTGCGAGACAAAACGGGTTGTCAGTCGTAGACAGGCTGAATATCTGTGTCGAGTGCTGAAGTTCTACTACAGCAAGGCACCCTACTACAACGAGGCGATGGAAGTCATCAAGCCTATCCTGATGGACGAAGAACCCGACCTGACACGCTATCTCCTCAAGCAACTGAAGACTGTGGCCGAGTATTTGGACATCAAGACAGAAATCATCTTGCTATCTGATGTGATCCCCCGTGGTGATTGCACGGCCCCGGAACTTATCCGCCGCATTTGCGAGCACTTCGGTCATACCACCTTCACTAGTTCTATCAATGGAAATATCTACTACACCAAGGACGCTTTCCGCGAGATGGGAGTCAACCTTGATTTTCTGGTTCGCGATGAGGACATCCGCTACAAGCAACGCTGTGAGGAGTTTGTTCCCGACCTGAGCATCATCGACGCGATGATGTACTGTTCGCGCGAGGAGTTGCATAACATGCTGAACCGTTATCATTTCGTATAATAAATATATAATGTAATAAAAAGAAAAAGAATATGGAAAATAGAATAAATGTAACACGTTCTTCCATGCCCTCATGGGAGGAGTATGTTGAGAAAATCAAAATTCTGTGGGACAATCGTTGGTTGTCAAATCGTGGAGTCATTCACAAGGAATTTGAGGAGAAACTCAAGGAAAGGATGAAAGTAAATTATCTTTCTCTTTTTGCAAACGGTCATGTCGCACTCGAAGTTGCCATTGACGCTATGCAGTTTCCGAAAGGCTCAGAGGTTATTACGACTCCATACACACATTGTTCAACCACTCATAGTATTGTTCGAAACGGATTAATCCCGGTTTTTTGTGATGTCAATGATGTTGACTATACGATTGATGTCAGTCAGATTGAACAATATATTAGTGAGAAGACTGTAGCAATTGTTGCAACTCATATTTATGGAGTTTTATGTGATGTAGAAGGTATTCAAAAGATAGCTGATAAGTATGGACTTAAGGTGATATATGATGCAGCACACGCCTTTGGTGTCACAAAAGACAGTGTTGATGTGGCAAATTTTGGTGATATTGCCATGTTCAGTTGCCATGCCACGAAGGTTTTTCATACCATCGAAGGTGGAATAACGGTATTTAGGGAGCCTTCGGTGCATGAAAAAATGGAAAGTCTGATTAATTTTGGCTTCAACGGACCTGAACACGTACAGTATGTCAGTACTAATGCACGAATGAATGAGTATGAAGCCGCTATGGGTGTGTGTAATCTTCGTCATTTCGACGAAGAGGTTGCCAAACGTAAAATTGCAGCTGACAGATATGACGAGAGACTGTCAGGAATAAAGGGTATTCACATGGTTGCTCCCCAAAAAGGTGTGACACGCAACTATGCATATTATAGCGTTTTCTTTGATGGCTACAAGTATAATAGAAATGAAATACAGGAAAATCTGTCAAAACACAACATCTTTGCAAGAAAGTATTTCTATCCTATCATACCAGAATTGGAATGTTATCAATCCATGTTTCAAGGAATAGAAATGCCTGTGGCGAAACTTGCCTCTGAAACAGTTCTTGCACTTCCTATGTATGCTGACTTAACTGTTGAGGATGTAGATAGGATATGTGATATAATTCTTAAGTAAGTGGGAGAATCGCTGAAAAATAAGACGGTAAAAGGGCTGGGATGGTCAGCTTTGGACAATGCAGCCCAATATGGCATACAGTTCGGCATTGGTATCATACTTGCCAGACTGCTGTCACCTGACGACTATGGCCTGTTGGGACTTACCGGCATTTTCACCGTCATCTGTACTGCCCTCGTCAATGGAGGCTTCAGCAACGCTCTTATACGCAAGAAAGATGTAACCGACGATGATTACAGCACGGCTTTCATCTGCAATCTATGTATGAGCCTGTTGCTTTATGCTGTGACGTTTCCCTGTGCACCGCTGATAGCCGATTTCTTCAATCGTGAAGAATTAACCCTATTGATACGAGTATCTTCTTTAGGACTTATCATCGGGGCATTTGCTATAGTACAGCAAACACGTCTTACCAAACGTATCGACTTCAAAACACAGACAAAGATTACGCTTGTGTCGTCCACTGTTAGTGGTATGGTGGGTATCAGTATGGCATTGATGGGGTTTGGCGTGTGGGCACTGGTGGCCCAGCAACTGATGTCCCATGCACTGCGCACGCTACAATTATATATATATAATAGGTGGCTGCCGCGTTTGCGCTTCTCTACCGAGAGTTTCCACGAACTGTTTGGCTTTGGCTGGAAGCTAATGTTGACTGCTCTTTTGGATGGTGTGTGGAAAGAATTGTATCAGGTGGTAGTGGGCAAGTTCTATAATCCAGCCACCTTGGGGCAATATACCCGTGCCCAACATTATGCACGGCTATTCTCGCGGAACTTGACATCGGTGATGGACAGAGTCACCTACCCTGTGCTGAGTAGTATTCAAGACGATAAAGAACGCATGTTCTCGGCCTATCGCCGCATCATCCGCACCAGTATGTTTATCACCGCTGTGGCTCTGTTCTTCCTGGGAGCGGTCAGCGAACCGCTCATTTATTGCATGATTGGTCCTAAATGGTATGAGGCGTCAACTTACCTGCCTTTTATCTGCATCAGTTCCAGCCTCTATCCCCTCCATGCCATCAACCTGAACATGCTGAAGGTTCAGGGGCGGAGCGACCTGTTCCTCGGGCTTGACATCATCAAGAGAATCATCAGCTTGGCACCTCTGTTTGTCGGGGCTTTTGTGGGCATCATACCTATGCTTTGGGTAAACATATTCATTGGCATCATAGGTTATTTTCTCAATTCTTACTATTCGGGCCGTCTGTTGGGTTACAGCTCATGGATGCAGTTGCGCGACATTGCCCCCTCCTACGCTTTGGCTATAGCCATCGCCCTGTCTGTATGGTTCTTGAAATATCTGCCACTGAGCTACTGGATTGTACTTCCAATGCAGATTACTGTAGGAGCCGCAGTGTTTTTCACTTTCTGCAAGTCGTTCAAGATGAACGAATATAAAGAGATAAAGGATATACTGACACGAAAAAAATAAAATAAAAAACATCACAACTACCGCAGGTCCTTTGGACACTACGGTTACTGAGAGGAGACGCCTTCAGCGTCTTTCAACCGCACAGCACGAAGTTTTTTACGGATTTTTTGTAATCATTCAATATTCAAATAGGTGAAAATATATGAAACTATACGCAAGTGAAGACGAGGCCTATCAGATCCGCATAGGCCGTGAGATTGTAGAGGCTTATCCCGAAATCTACAATCAGTGGATCATCCAAGACATTAAGAAGAAGTTGGAGGTACGTGCCAAAACCAGACCCGACATAGCAGGCGGCAGGAGCATAGAGGACATCTTTGCCATTGCTACTTACGACTACTGGCAATATGGTATCGATACACCCGAGGAGTTCTCCCACGAGCAGTTAGGAGCTACCGACGAAAAGAAACGCCAGTACATCACCTTCCGAGGACGCTTCGACTACATATACCATCTGAACAAGAAGGAGGACATGCACCTGCTGCGCAACAAGTGGCATGCCTACCAGCTGCTGAAGGATGCCTACCGGCGCGAGGTCTTGCTGCTCGAAAGCGAGCAGGACTTCCCTGCCTTCGAAGCCTTCTGTCAGCGTCACCCCTCGTTTGTGGTCAAGCCCGTCGGACTCGGTCTGTCGTTGGGAGTCCGAAAAGTGAGCCTCACCCCCGACCCCTCTCCCAAGGAGAAGGGCATAGATAGTTTTTCCACTGAGAATTCCAACGATAAAGGTAATCACTCCCCTCTCCTTGGGAGAGGGGCTGGGGGTGAGGCTCTCCACACGCTCTTCAGCCAGCTATTTGCAGAAATAGAGGAGGTCAACAGCCATTATAACTGTGCTGTCGATAAGGGCGTTTTGGTGGAGGAACTGATTGAGCAGGGCGAGGAGATGGCAGTGCTTCATCCTGCCAGTGTCAACAGCGTGCGGATGCTCACCATCAATCTGGGAGATGGCGACATCCGTCTATGGTATCCTTACGTCCGCATCGGTGTGGGTGGGCATTTTATCAGTTCAGCAGCAACAGGTAGCATTGTTGCGGGCATCAATGTGGGTACAGGCATGGTGGAGACTACCGGTTTCGACAAGTTAGGAGGGATCACTGATGTGCATCCTGACACCCATTTCACGATTAAGGGTATCAAGATTCCCCGATGGCGCCAGCTCTGCCAGAAAGCCATCGCGATGTCCGAGCGTCTGCCCACCCTGCGCTACATCGGCTGGGATTTTGTCTATGACAAGGACGGAGAGTGGATTGTGATGGAGGGCAATGAAAATGCCGGAATCAGCAGTTCCCAGCTGATTCATCACAGAGGAATGCGTGAGGAGTTTGAACAACTCATCGGCTACCATTATACCAAAGAGTATTGGTGGCAAGGCAAATACCCTTCAAGATTCGAAAACATTAAGTAAGTGAAGAGTGAAGAATGAAGAGTGAAGAATTTAATATTCTTGGAGTCGGAGACATCATTGTAGCAAAGCGACTGCCCTCAAAAGGCTACTGCGGCTATGACGAGATAAAGCACTTGTTAGGTAGTCATGATGCCTGTTTCGGCAATCTTGAAACGACGGTCCATGACAATGAGGGCTATCCGTCTGCATTCCCCGGCGGTGCGTATTCGATGGCCAATCCTGCCGTTCTTGACGACTTAAAGCAGCAGGGCTTTAATGTGCTGAGCATAGCCAACAACCATGCTCTTGATTATTGTCAAAAAGGACTGGAAGCCACCATCCGCCACCTGAAGGATGCGGGAATGACCTACGTAGGGGCAGGCAGAAATCTGGCCGAGGCATCTATTCCTAAATATGTGGAATGTCGGGAAGGAAGGGTCGCCTTTATTGGCGTAACCAGTTCTTACCATGATACGGACGCAGCCGGTCCTCAAGGCGGAATAGTGCCTGGGCGGCCGGGCATTAACCCTCTCAGAAGAATTGAGTATTATGAGGTGACGGAAGAAAACTTTCACGCCTTGAGCAAAGTTGCTGAAGAGACGGACATGAACGATGGCTATAAATGGGCGATTGCCTACGGCTATAGAAAAGCCAGTGAGGTTTCACATGCGTCTGAGCAAAGCGAAGAGCTCTTCTTACGGGAAATGAAGTTTGTAAAAGGCGGGTGCAACCGAAGGGTTAATCATCCGCATCCAGCCGACATGGAGAGAGTAAAAAACGCCATTCAGGAAGCAACCCTTCAGGCGGACTGTGTGGTGGTCAGTTTCCATTCCCATCAGATGAGCGGAAGTGCCGACAAACCGGCACCGTTTATCGTCGAGTTTTGTCACGCCTGTATCGATGCCGGCGCGAACGTTATATTCGGCCACGGTGCCCATGAGCTGAGGGGATTGGAAATATACAAGAATGCTCCCATTTTCTATGGTCTCAATACGTTCATCATGCATAATGAAATGCAAGAGGTGGAACCTTTCGAGTTTTATGAGCGGGTTGGTCAGGAACCGTCTAAATATGATTATGTGGGATTAGGGATGAATCTCAGAAGCAAGGGCGGCACACGTGGGCTTTGTGCCGATCACAAGGCGTGGGAGTCCGTTGCGGCAAGTGTTTGCATGAAAGATCATGAAGTAAAGGAAGTGAGAGTCTATCCCGTCTCTTTAGGATTTGAGAAAAGTAGAGCGCAGCGTGGCTGGCCGGTGATAGATAAAACAGGAAAGATCCTCGACAATTTCTGCAAACTGTCAAATAATCAATATGGAACCCAGTTTGAGTTAGCAGATGGTTATGCCAGAGTGCTCCTCTAAACATGAAACAAGTGTATTAAAAGTAAACAAAGATGTACGTAGAACCTGCAAACAAGCCCATCTTGACATTCATGTTGAAGGTTGCACGCAAGTTATATAACAGGAAGCATCCGGAATATTGGACGGAGGCCTATTGTGATGCAATCAATCAAGACGGCAACGACCTCATTCTGGACATGCTCGACAGAAAGGGGACATCGGGCTTCATGCTGTCAAAATGGGGCACGATAGAGTTCGGTCAGGCTTTGAGGTCCTATCTGTACAGAAACAAGGTTGGATGGAGGCTGTACAAGCCCATGATTCGCGGCGAGGTGCCCATCCCTGAACGCGCAGCAAACCGCTGGCTGTACTACAATGCCGGGGTGTTTCCTCTCAGCGCAGAAACAGCCGACCGATTCGGTATGAAGGCTTTAGAAGACTGCCAAATGATTGACATACTGGCATCGTATATTCCCAACGAACAGTATCTGGCCCATTACTGGAGCGGGGCTGTCAAGGTGAATCTGGATGCGTTTTATGCGCCGTGGCTTTTTCGCAATCCTTGGACGAAATGGCTAAAAGGCAAGCGTGTAGTGGTGGTTCACCCCTTTGTGGAGAGCATCAGGCACCAATATGAGAATAACCGTGAGCGGCTGTTCACCAACCCCGAGGTGCTGCCCGAGTTCAAGGAGCTTATCTGCATCAAGGCTGTACAGACGCAGGCAGGCGAGCAATCTCGGTTCGGCGATTGGTTTGAGGCTCTGCACTACATGGAGGACGAGATTGACCGATGCGAATACGACGCGGCCATCATCGGATGTGGTGCCTACGGCATGAGCCTAGCAGCGCATGTGAAACGCCGGGGAAAGGCGGCAATCCACCTTGCAGGATGGACGCAGATGCTCTTTGGCGTTTACGGCGAACGGTGGGTCTCCCAGCAGCCTAAGTACAGCAGTGTGATCAACGACTATTGGATACGTCCGAACAACAACGAGAGAATCAAGAACGGCTCGATGGTCGAGAACGGATGTTATTGGTAAGAACACGTCCCAAAGGAATGGCAGAATCACTAAAAGATAAGACGGTAAAGGGCTTGGGCTGGTCGGCCTTGGACAATGCCGCACGCTATGGCATGCAGTTCGTCATCGGCATTGTGCTGGCACGACTGTTGTCGCCCGATGACTATGGGCTGTTGGGACTCGTGGGCATCGTCACCGTTCTTTGTACAGCACTGGTCAATGGTGGGTTCACCACGGCACTCATTCGCAAGAAGGATGCCACCGACGATGACTACAACACCGTATTTATCTGCAACCTCGCGATGAGCGTGCTGCTCTACGGGGTGGTGTTCCTCTGTGCGCCGCTGATAGCCGACTTTTTCGAGCGCGAAGAACTGACGGTCTTGGTGCGCGTAGCTTCCATAGGACTGATTATCGGAGCTTTGGGCATGGTGCAGCAGACGCGCCTGACCAAACGCATCGACTTCAAGACGCAGACAAAGATTACGATTGCTGCCACTGCGTTGAGCGGCATTGTAGGCATCGGCATGGCACTGACTGGCTTTGGCGTATGGGCACTGGTAGCCCAGCAACTCACTTCGCAAATCATCAGCACTGTTCTCCTATATATATATAATAGGTGGGTGCCCCGGTTATGTTTCTGCAAGGAAAGTTTTCACGACTTGTTCGGATTCG